>Ga0209609_10000109_pt1 | contig 46699 bp, 41 predicted proteins | sample LakKivw325mmetaG_FD_184136 | JGI IMG/M metagenome (GOLD analysis project Ga0209609, IMG submission 184136) | Anoxic lake water microbial communities from Lake Kivu, Rwanda to study Microbial Dark Matter (Phase II) - Lake Kivu water 325m metaG... | ecosystem: Environmental > Aquatic > Freshwater... | reverse complement strand
ATTGATTTTGGCAATGAGGAAAGCTGTAAAAACTACCTCGTCTCGAAATTCGACGACCTATTGTTGGGCATCAACAACCTATACGGGCGAGAGCTGATGGAGGAACTTCTGAAAAGGATGGAGAAAACAATCGGTCTTTTTCATCAGGATGTCAGGAATCTGCTGACCGATATCCGAACTCCCGATGCTGTTCCACCCGTATTTCAATCACCCCAGACAATTCCCCCACGCGTAACCTCGCAGCCTCTGGTAAAAACACCTGTGACGCCGGTGTCCAGCATAGAGCCGACTGTGAATGATGGTAGCGACTGGGAAAAACACCTGACTTGATCGGATTAAAATAAAATATGGGAGTAATGAATGAAAGAGTTGATTAAAACCATCGTCCTCGTTCTACTTGCTGTGGCGACGGTTTACCTGTTTGTCAAAATCGAAAGCACCAATAAGAAAATGAGTGATTTAACTTCTGCCGATTCACTGCACTTAATCACGATCAATGATTTTGATCATAATTTGAACGATTTAAGTTTAGAATTCATCGGTCGGGGCAAACATATTCAGCAATTCCAGGCGGCTTTGGCGCAGTTGGATGATAAATTGGATAGCGTCAACCAGGCTCTGGGAGTCCAAATTGAAAATACCAATACCGTGATTGCGGAACTAAAGATGGATCTCGATTCCCGCTTAGCGACCATGAAGTCTGACCATGATGATCTGAATGAACGTTTAGGCAAGTTTCGGCGCGAGACCAACCGCACTCTTACTGACATTCAGTCGGCTATCAGCCGCATGGGGCGTGAGTTCGGGGACTTGGAAAAACGGGTGAAGACCTTAGAAACACCACCAGCGCCCCCCAAAAAATAAACAAATGAAATTGACCGCCGAACAGTTTAGGTACTGAATTCAAGCGGAAGTAGTAACTCGGAGGGTGTGATGATGAAGAAAATAGCTACAATTGTCGTCAGTACAATGCTGTTCATTTACTGCAGTGGCGGTAAAGAAACCAAGCAACCCGAAAAAACCAGCGAACCCATCAAGCAAACTGCCCAGACGACTGCTCCAACCAAGTTTACTCCCCCCGCTACTTTTAAATCCGCTCCCGTTGATACCTCCACGAGTCGACCAAAAAGTAGTCCCGAGTTAATGATTCCCCAAGTGAAAGAGAGTCCGGCCGTCCAGCCGATAACCGCTATCAAAACGGATTCGACCACCGTCCGTGCTTCCAGCGTCGCCCAGACTCAACAAGCCAAGCCGCTTCCGGAAACCAAACCAAGTCCTGCGCCAGTCGCGGCTACTACGAGTACGCTTCCCACCACAGTGACCGTTCCCGAACAGACCACCAAACCTGCCGAAGCCAAGCCTGAACCTTGCAGTATGAGTTTTTCCCTCAACAATTTGCTTTTCGAGGATATCTACTTCGATGATGGCGAGTGGAAAAATGTCAGTCTCAGCTTTAATTCCAATTATTTTGTCACCCTGGCCAAGATCGTCAAGGTATTGAAAGGCGATCCTAAAATCAATATACGCCTCAAAGGACATACAGCGCAGGCAGTCAATCGAACGAAAGAAAAGGAAATCGCTCTCAGACGAGCTATCACGGTAGGGAAAATGCTGATTAAGCTGTTTCCACAGTCCGAGCAAGAAACTGTTGCTTATCGGATTGAAATCGTTCCGGTCGGTTATGCCGAACCACTCGTTCAGAGCACCAATAAATTTCAGGAAGTGCTTAATCGCCGGGTTTCGATTGAACTTTTTGAAGGACAAATTGCCGGCTTGGCGCTCGCAGACTATGTGATAAAAGGAAAACCTACCAAATTAGTCCCAGAAATCCAGCCGCATGATACGGTGAAAACAGCTGTGAAAGTCACACCGCAAGCGGCACCCGGTTATACAGCGCAGAAACTGACCCCTGTTATGGCGCTCTACAGCGCTGGCAACAAGCTTTTCGCGCAAGGCAAATACACCGAAAGCATCAGTACTTTCGAAGAACTGATTAGCCTTGACCGCAATGATCCGCTGGCTGATAATGCCCAATGGTGGATTGGCGAAGCTTATTATCGGCAGGGCGATTATGTAGAAGCTCTAACCGCCTATCAAAAGGTTTTCGAACTTGGTGATAAAAACAAAGTAGCCTATGCCCAATTACGGATCGGTTATTGCTACGACAAACTGAATCAGAAAGATATGGCCGTCGCCAGCTTCGAAAAGGTCATCCAGAATTATCCTCAGGCCCATGAGGAGGTTACCAAAGCTCGCAAGGCTTTGGAAATTACCGGTACCAAATAGACCGTTTAATCGGTGCTAATTGCTTGTTGCTAGCTAAACAGGTCAACCAATGATCGCCGGGGAACGGTTTATAAGACAGTGTGCCGGGGGGGGGAATCGAACCCCCATGGACCGAAGTCCGGTGGATTTTGAGTCCACTGCGTCTACCAATTTCACCACCTCGGCAAAAAGCGCATTAATATTCGCTTTTTGGGGCATTTAAACAAGAAAAAATTAATAACGAAAGGGGGCAAACATGTCAGATTTTACTTATCAGACAATCGCCGAAATGTTTACCAGTGTCACCGCAAAATATGCCGGTAAGGCAGCTTATGGATTCAAAGTGGGTGAACAATGGCAGGAACTCACCTTCACTCAGGTACGCGAGCAAGTTGAAAAAATTACCGGCGGATTGAAGTCGCTGGGACTTAAAAACGAAGAGCGAGTCGCAATCATTGCACCCAATAATCAACTATGGGCGCTGGCTGATTACAGCATTGTCTGTGCCCGCGGTGTCGTAGTGACGATTTACCCCACCCTGACCCCCAAACAGATCTGGTGGATCGCTCAGCATTCGGAGGCTCGTTTTCTGCTATGCGGTGACCGGGAACAGACCGAAAAGGTCCTGCCCCTGCTTCCGGAGCTGACCAAAGTGGAAAAGATTATTGTCCTTGATGATACTTCCATTAGTCATCCCCAGGTAATGACGCTGAGGCGGCTGCTGGAAATCGGTGCCACCTATAACAGTGAACACCCAGGAAATTTTGAAGATGGGATTAAAAATATCCTGCCGGAGGATTTGCTGACCTTGATTTATACCTCGGGGACTACCGGTGAACCCAAAGGGGTAATGCTGACCCATCGCAATTTAACTTCCAACATCCAGGGCTCTTTGCAAGTCATCCACGCCGATGAAAATGACATATTTCTGTCGTTTTTACCACTGAGTCATAGTTTTGAGCGCATGGCAGGCCATTATTTGGCGACCGGAATCGGGGCAAAAATTTGTTATGCCGAAAGCATCAATACGGTTGCAGATAACATGCGGGAGATTCATCCGACTCTGATGACCGCCGTGCCGCGCTTCTACGAGAAGGTATACGCCAAAATCATTGATAATATCGCCGCATCATCAGCGATCAAACGCAATTTGTTTTGGTGGGCGATAGACGCGGGAAAGAAAGCCGATCAAAAAAACAATGCCGGGAAAAAACCCGGCTCGCTTTTAAGCACGAAGCTGGCAGTGGCGGAGAAGCTGGTTTTTCATAAACTCAAAGAGCGCGTCGGCGGTCGTCTGCGCTTTTTCGTTTCCGGCGGAGCTCCGCTATCCAAGGAGATTGCGGAATTCTTCCGGGCGGCGGGTATCGCAATTCTGGAAGGATACGGTCTGACGGAGACCTCGCCGGTTATATCAATCAACCCTCTCGAAAAAAATAAACTGGGGACAGTCGGCAGAGCCATACCCGGTGTCGAAGTACAGATCGCCGCCGATGGCGAAATTCTGACGCGCGGACCGCACGTGATGAAAGGCTATTTCAAGGACGATGATGCAACCCGCGAAGTGATTGAGCCGAGTGGCTGGTTTCATACGGGCGATGTCGGCATGATGGATGAAGATGGCTATATCACGATTACTGACCGCAAGAAAAATATCCTGGTGACCTCCGGCGGGAAAAATGTCGCACCGCAACCGATGGAAAATGTACTGGTGACTTCCAAATGGATCGAGCAGATCGTCGTCATTGGTGACAAGCGCAAGTTTGTCTCGGCGCTGATCGTGCCGGCTTTTGTCAACCTAGAAGCCTGGGCGAAGGAAAAAGGATTGGCCTATACTGACCATGAATCGCTCATCACCCTGCCGGCGGTTAAGGAGTTATACGACCGCGTGATTGCCGAGTCGATGGAAGGGTTTGCCCAATTTGAAAAGGTGAAGAAATATATTCTTTTATCCCAGGAATTTACCATCGAAAGCGGGGAACTGACGCCTTCCTTGAAGGTAAAACGCAACGTGGTTGAAAAACGCTACGCCGAACTCATTGATGCCATGTACCAGGAAGCAGAAGGATAATGTCAATTTCATATCGGGAGGCCGGTGTCAATATTACCGCTGGTGAGCAGGCCGTAGACCAGATCAAAACATTGGTTCGGGAAACCTATACTCCCGCTGTCCTGACAGACCTTGGATTGTTCGGGGGGTGCTATCAGATTCCGGTGCAGGAGTATCGGGAACCGGTCTTGGTCGCCAGCACCGATGGCGTTGGTACCAAATTGATGATTGCCAATCTGCTGCAGCGGTATGATACGGTGGGGCAATGCTTAGTCAACCACTGCGTCAATGATATTCTGACGGTGGGGGCCAGGCCGCTTTTTTTTCTCGATTATATCGGAACCGGGCAGGTTGAACCCGAGACAATCAAGACCTTAGTCAGCGGAATGGCAACTGCCTGTCGGGAGAACGGGTGTGCGCTGATCGGTGGAGAAATGGCGGAAATGCCGGGCATCTATCGGCCACGGGACTATGATTTAGTCGGGACGATTGTCGGGATTGTTGAAAAATCCGCCATGTTGGTTGGTCGGGTGCGGGTGGGCGATGTGCTGATTGGGTTACGTTCAACCGGTCTGCATACCAACGGTTATTCCTTAGCTCGCAAGGTCTTGCTGGAGAAATATCAGGTAAGCGATTATATTGAGGAATTAGGACAGACCTTGGGCGATGCGCTCTTGAGCGTCCACCGTTCCTATTTAGATTGCCTTAAACCACTTTTCGGCCAACCGGGATTACATGGACTGAGCCATATCACCGGCGGCGGAATCGTCGGCAACACCCGCCGCTTGTTACCGTCCGGCTTGAAACTCGCCATCAACTGGCAAGCCTGGAACCGACCGCCAATCTTCAATGTGATTCAGCAGACCGGCGATATAGAAGAAGCCGAAATGCGCCGGGTATTCAATCTGGGAATCGGGATGATTGTGATTGCGGATAATGCTTATAGTGATACAATTTATCGTTCATTGAAGGAGGAAGGCGAGCGCGCCACAATGATAGGTGAGGTAATCGCCGGTGATTAAAAAAATGATCAAACCTGAAACACGTGTCGCTGTGCTCGGCGGTGGTAGTTGGGGTACGACGGTCGCGATCCATCTCTGGAAAAAAGGTTACGCGGTGAAGCTGTGGGAATATTTCCCGGAGAATGTCCTGTTTATGAATAAGACGCACCGCAATCCCTTACTGGAAGGTATCCCCATTCCACACGAGCTCCCCATATCCGCTGAAATTGCCCAGGTCGTGCCGGATGCCGATTTCTGCATTATTGCCGTTCCGGCTCAAACAGTCCGAGCCCTATTGAATAATCTCAGGGGGCGGATTCGGGAAGATACCGTATTTGTCAATTTGGCTAAAGGCATTGAGTCCGATTCGCTGAAACGGATGAGCGAACTAATCGCGGAAATTTTACCGCACTCCCCCCACAAAATTGTCACCCTGCATGGTCCCAGTCACGCTGAGGAGGTTGCCCGCGAAATCCCCACGGCAGTAGTGGCGGCCGGAATAGACTCGCTGACGACCAGACTTGTTCAGGAACTTTTCCGTTCCGACTACTTTCGGGTTTATACGAACAGCGATATTGTCGGGGTGGAAATCGGTGGCGCGGTGAAAAACGTCATCGCCATTGCCGCTGGTATCTGTGACGGGATGAATTTGGGCGACAACACCAAAGCCGCCTTGATGACCAGGGGGCTTTTAGAAATCACCCGGCTGGGAGTCAGACTGGGTGGTCAGGAAGCCACTTTTGCAGGCTTAAGCGGAGTCGGTGATCTGATCGTAACCTGCGGTAGCAAGCATAGTCGCAACCGCTATGTCGGGGAAGAAATCGGCAAGGGACGCAAACTGCATGACGTTCTGGATGGTATGTCCATGGTGGCAGAGGGAGTGATGACCTGCAGAACTGTGCACCAAATGGCGGAGAAATATGAGATTTTAATGCCACTGTCCAGTGAAATCTATAAGATCCTTTTCGAGGGCAAAGCACCCCGCCAGGCGATGCGCGAGCTGATGACCCGCGACCCTGTCGCAGAACGGCATTCTTTTCCGAAATGAACTGCGCCCGACTTGCCCCGGTTTGCCAGACCCTGATTTCAGGATTACTGCTGGTGACGCCAGTCCGTGCCCAAGTGCTGGAACTCCAGCCCCAACCGCTTTCCGGAACACCTTTTATCTGGAACCGGCCGGTGCAGAATTACAGCTTGCGGACATTGGCTAAACCAACCGTCGGCGATACGACTTTTAACATCCGTGCTGATATTACCAGCGAAGATGCCAAATTTATCGAGGTAGCTTTTTATCGTAAATATCAAGGTACTGCTCTGGACATTTACGTCGAAACGACTGAATTTGACGCTGGCAGAGTCACCATGGCGGATGTCGACTACCTGCGCGATGTGATGCTCAATTGGACGCCGGCGGGCTCGGTGAATTCGGCGCAGGGGATTTTTTCCAACGCAGTTGAAATTTTCGGTGACATACCTGACCGCGATCAAAATGGCAAGTTGTTCATTCTAATGATCGATGTCCGGGATCAATACCAGGCTGGCGTGTCGGAGGCTTACGTTGCCGGTTATTTCGACCCGCTCGATCAGGTTGCCGGCAAGGGGAACTACGGTGAAATTCTGTATATTGACACTAACCCGGCGCTCGTCAATGATGCGATGACGCTCAGCACCGCGGCGCATGAACTGCAACACCTGATTCATTATCGTTATGATGTCAACGAAGAAGTGTGGTTGGTGGAGGGTTTGTCAGAGCTGGCACCGCGTCTTCTGGGGTTACCGGCACGCTCGTTTGGTTATTTTATGCATGAAACTAACCGTTCCCTGTTGAAATTCGATGGCGATCTGACGGATTATGCCAAAGTCGGTCTTTGGACCTATTATGTTTATCAGCGCTTTGGTCTTTCCGTTTTGAAAAAAGTGGTGCAGGATTCCTATAATTCTTTGGATAGCTATGAACGGGCAGTGCGCTCCCTGGGATTCGAGCTGACCAAAGCTGAACTGCTGACCGATTGGTTCCTGGCTAACCTGCTGAATAACGATTCAATAGAAAATGGTCGCTATGGTTATCGCGATAATAGCATTCCCTCGGTCAGTTCGCCATATTTCAGTTCAAACTTTACGGCTGGAAATACCATCAAGACCAGCCTGCAGCCCGCCGCGGCGCAGTACATCCAGTTTTATGCCGGGAAGGATGTTGCATTTGCACTTCAACATGCTGTGAACAGCAATTTGGGTATGGCTGTCATCCGGCATTATCCGGTTCCGCAAATTGAGTTTTTCCCCTTGCTTAAAGGCCGTTTTGAATTGAATGACCACCTTTTTGGTGGTGCTTATGACAGGATTACTTTCGTTCCGTATTCAACCAGTGTCATCGTCAATAATACAACATCCCTGACTTTCCGTGCGGAAGGTATCGGCGGATTTATTGAGGAGGAATTGAATAACGGCAGCGATTCGGTCACCTATCTCATCCGGTTGAACGGTGCCGAAGCCGCGGAAAAATTCACCGGTTATCTGCCAACCAGCGAACTGATCGGCTTACGCCTGATGGCTTACGATCAGAATCCGGTCACAGTGCGCGTCTATACTAATCTGGCGGGCGTACCCCTATTGACGATTCCGACCTGTATTCCTGAAGGATCGACCTGGACCAGATGCGATTTTTCCACACCGATTCCACTGCACGATTTTCCTGCGTTCTATATCTCGGTCACCAGTGCTCTGAATTCCTTAGGTTATACTGCTACAGGTCAGGGCAAGAACCGGGCTTATCTGAGGCAAGGAGGTAATTTTATTGATCTGGACAATTTCAAAGTTGATAATAAAGTCCTCAGCGGTGACTGGATGCTCCATGCTCTTGTCCGTCAGAATATCACCGTACCAGCTCAGCTCAGCCTGGAACCGGATTCGCTTTGGTTCTGGAATGCAGCTGATACCCAGACGGTTCTGGTGATGAATAGGGGTACGGAACCTTTGCATTGGCAAGTGACTACCACCTTGCCTTCCTGGTTAAGCCTACTTCCGCCGCAGGGTACCATCAACGCCAATCCGCAGGAACTGCAGGTTTGCGTGCGCCGGGCAGGTCTGAACCCCGGGGTGCATAACCAAACTCTGACTTTTAATACCGATGACGGATTGGATTCTTTATTTATTTCCGTATTAGAGCGGAATAAATCACGGCCCCAGGCCGCCTTGTACCCGATTAATATGGAATTACCTGCCAGTCGGCGGCGTCTGTCAATGCGCGTATTTAATATCGGTCCTGCTAACGCGGATTTCCATTTTATCAGCCACACAAAAGGACTGTTTTTTATACCGGATGCCGGACAAGTAACCGCTACTGATACATTGACCTGTGAGGTTTTCTACGATCCGGCGCTGGATGAAGACCAGATTCTCCCATTTTCATTTTTCAATGGAATTGATACCATCGACTACTCCTTTTATTTGACCGGTTCGAAAGTGGCAAATGCTACTGCTCCGGCGATTCTGCCACCGTTTCCCAATCCTTTCGTCCAATCCAACGGGCATCTTAAATTTTACATACCGCTTGACCTTGAAGCAGACCGCGAAGTAAGGCTTCAAATTTTCAATCTGCGCGGGGCACAACTCCGGGAGTGGAGAATATCAAATCCACAGGCGGGACTTAACATACTCGAGTGGGAAGGCGCGGATCAATTCGGCCGACCGGCAGCCAGCGGAGTGTATCTGCTTTTACTGGAACAGCATAAAAAATTCTATCGCCGGAAGATTGTCCTACTGCGCTAAAATATGACGTTAATCCGGAGTAGGAGTTTCCGGGAAAGTCGAGGGCAGTAGAGGAGGTTTTGGCTCGATCAGGCGCATGGTTTTCCATTTTCCACTTAAAAATCGTACAAAGAACGCGATGCCCAGCAGGCAAATGTAAACTGTGGCACACATCCAGGCGCTGATGACACTGCCTTTTAGTATGACGATTACGACATAAGCTGGAATAATCAATACCAGTACCGACAATACCAGCAACATGTACATGACGAACCGCGTATCGCCCGCCCCTTTGATGGCGCCGGAAAAAATGATGTTGAAAGTGTCGAAAACCGAGTATAAAGCCACCAGCCGCAAAAGGACGACTGACAGTTTTTTTATTTCAGAAAAAGTGGCGGCGTCGGCGTGCGCGGCAAATGGTAACAGAAAGAGATCCGGAACGGTTAGGTACGCCAGAATCATCAATCCCATATAAAACATAGTCAGGTGGAAAGCGCTGTAAGTCGCCTTTTCGGCAAGATCAGGACGCTCCCTTCCCAGTGCCTGACCAACCAGTACCGAGACCGCGATCCCGAAACCGATCATGGGCATGAAGGCGAGATTGTTGATATTGAATGTGACATTGGTAGCCGCGAGTGGCAATGTCCCCAGACGTCCCATCAGGAGTAAAAAAACCGTGAACCCGGCGATGTCCAGAAAGAACTGGGTACCGACCGGTAATCCAAACCGGAGCAAACGCCCGAAATCCGCCTTTTGCCAGCGCCAGGCACTGATGACCCGGAAGCGTTTTTCATTCGTCTGGCGAAAAATCAGGACACTGAAAATAATCAGAGCAGTCACTGCCGACATCACCGTGGCAATGGCGGCACCCTGGATGCCCAGTTCCGGGAAACCAAATTTCCCAAAAATCAGTAAATAATCGAAAACGATGTTGACCGCTGAAGCCGAAAAATTTACCCACATCAGCGGCAATGTCCGCCCTTGTCCCGCGTAAAATCCGCCCAGAGCGGAAGCCGCAATGGCTGGAAACGCGCCCAGACACAGGTAACGGAAATAGACAACTTCGTACGCAAATACCAAACCGCCATGACCAGCAAACCGAAAAAAATGAGGTGCCAATGGCAGAAGCCCCAAATGCACGCAACCGCCAATGATCGCGATATAGAGACTTTGCCAAAGCATTTTCCCGGTTTCGGCATCGCGCCGTGCGCCGATATATTGGGCGATGAAGGTGCCGACATAGCTGGCGGTGCCGGTGAATATGCTCATAAAAGTGAAATTCAGTAAACCAGCCGGCATGGAAGCCGCAATCGTTTCCGCTGCGTACCAGCTGAGGAAAACCCGGTCTATAAAATGTTGCAGTGACCAGGCGCTGGTAGTGATAACCAGTGGAAGTGCGATGGTTAATACTTCACGATAGCCGCCAGGCACATGCCAGCGATTGGATAGATAATTACGAATATTCATTTCTTTTTAACGGAAAAAACATCCCGTGCCAACAGATATAAATTACTGGTTTTTTAGCGACTATTTCGTAAGTTTTTCCGGTCTTTTCAGGAAAATTTAAGATTAATGCTGGACAACGTCCGACGCCAAGAGATCATCTTCCATCTCAGTCAGTGGATTCAAATCATCCGGGTGGGTGAAGAGGGTAAAAAACTGGTTCTGGAAGGAAGTCTCCTTCCGGGTAGCACACTTGGCGAAATTGAACAGAATTCCATCGGGATAATTCGCTCCATTCGGCTGGTCAATACCCCGGATTATATGCGTTTTTACATCAGACCCTACACCCGGCCGGCTCTACCCTGGATCAATCTCGGTCTGCTTTTGGCGACGATCGTGACGACTCTGTTTGCCGGAGCTCTAATGGAAGGAGCCAATCCTCTGGAGCAACCTGTCAAACTTCTGAAAGGTATCCCGTTTTCGCTGACGTTGATGCTAATCCTTGGAGTGCACGAGTTGGGTCATTTTCTGACGGCACGCAAACATCAGGTGGATGCTACTCTGCCGTATTTTATCCCAGCTCCGACCTTTATCGGGACTTTTGGTGCTTTCATTAAAATGCGGTCGCCCGTACGCCAGCGACGTGCCTTAATCGAAATCGGAGCCGCTGGGCCTTTTGCGGGCTTTATCGTAGCTCTGCCAGCGTTGTTCATCGGCCTGTACTTTTCGAAAATTGTTCCGACCGCGGGAACAGCCGGTCTGCATCTGGGTGATTCATTATTGATGAAAATTGCCTCCGCGCTAATCTTTCCGGGATTGACGGACGAGCAGGATATTCTTCTGCATCCGGTAGGTTTTGCGGCGTGGATCGGACTGCTGGTCACGATGCTGAATCTATTACCCATCGGGCAGCTCGACGGTGGCCACATTGCCTTTGCGCTTCTAAATAAATACTATCAGCCGATCGCCTATTCTGCTATCGGGGGCGCAATCCTGCTCAGTTATTTTTCCCGGTCCCTGAACTGGTTAGTCTGGGTGACCTTAGTTTTTTTTCTGGTAAAAGTTAAGCATCCACCGGTTTATGATCTGGAAACGCCGCTGACGTGGCGAGAAAAGCTAATCGGTATCGGAGCGCTGGTAATTTTCGTGCTGACCTTTGTACCGGTGCCATTCAGGATTTGAGTAGCGAGAGGAGGCATTGATCACGCGAACTCGTTTGAGAACCTATAGGAGCCGGATGAACGGGCGCAATCTGAGTGTAATAGTCCTCATCCTGTTTTTATTGTGCGGCATTATTTTTTTTGCGGTCATTGCGACTCCCACTGCCATCCGTCATTCCAAAACGATTATCGCGATTCCGGCCGGAGCTACGCTGGAAGAGATTGCCGGTCAGTTGGCCGAGCAGGGGATCATCGCTCATTCCGGACGATTTGCCTTCGCCGCCCGTTTATTGGGCCAGGGTCGCCATTTGCGGGCGGGACGTTTTAGTTTGAAAAGAGTCGCAAATTATTACGACCTGGTAATGACCCTCACCAAGTGGGAAGTAGTAACCCTGCGGGTGACCGTCCCCGAAGGCTATCACCTGCGCCAGATCGCCCATTTGTTGACTATGAAAATCGGAGTGGATTCAACTGCGTTCATGCGTCGCGCCCTCGATCCGACCCTGGCGCGGGAACTGGAAATTCCGGCCCTTTCGGTTGAAGGTTATCTCTTCCCGGATTCTTATGACTTTCTGGAAGGTGATACTCCGGACTATATCATCCGGAGGATGGTCAGCCGTTTCCGCGAAGTAGTTTTTTCAAAGATCCCGGAAACAGCACATACTAACAAACAAATCCTGCATAAACATGTGACGATGGCTTCGATTGTCGAAGGCGAATGTCGGGTGGATGAGGAGCGTCCGGTGGTAGCTTCGCTGTACTACAACCGTCTGCGAAAAAGAATACGTCTGGAAGCCGACCCGACGATTCAATACCTGTTACCCGGTGGCCCAAAACGCCTCGTGCGCTCGGACTTGAGCCTGAAATCTCCCTATAATACCTATCAGCATCAGGGATTGCCTCCCGGTCCGATCAATAATCCGGGTCTGAAATCCATCCTCGCCGCAGTTTATCCGGCGCGTACGCGCTATCTGTACATGGTGGCCAACGGCGACAGCACGCATACTTTCACGGATAACTATGAGGATTTTCTAATTGCCAAGCGCAAGCTTCAGCTTTTGCGCCGGCAACGTCTGCAGAAATTATCTTAGAGGAATGCTTTGAAGTCGCTGAGCGGGTTGAATCCAGAACAACTGCGTGCCGTGGAGTACGTCGGCGGACCGGAACTGATTTTTGCCGGGGCGGGTAGCGGGAAAACCAAGGTTTTGGCGCATAAAGTGGCTTATTTGATCGAGAACAAAGTCGTAGCTCCGCAAAATATTCTGGCGGTGACTTTTACTAACAAGGCGGCGCAGGAACTCCGCGCCCGCGTTGGCACCTACGTCGGGAAAAAAGCCGCCTTCGTCAATGTCGGAACCTTTCATGCCATTTGCGCCCGACTCCTGCGCCGCGAGATAGGACACCTGGGATATTCGCCGACTTTCACCATTTACGATGAACACGATCAGCTCAGCCTTGTTAAAAAGGTAGTTTCCGAGGCTTCTGTTGTTCTCAATGGTGTGACTCCCAAGACGATCCACAGTCGCATTTCCTATTTAAAGAATCACCTGCTGACTCCCGAAGAATTTGCGCCCCGCCCAGGTGTTCCTGCCGATAAATTGGTCAAATTTATCTATCCGCTTTATCAACAAGCCCTGGTGCGGGCGGACGCGGTCGATTTCGATGATTTACTGATCCTGCCTCTCAAGATTTTCAATGAACAACCCAAAGTACTGGCTAAATACCGTTCCCTTTATCAGTATGTATTAGTGGATGAATACCAGGACACCAATCGTCCGCAATTTCTTTTCATTCAGGCGCTGGGCGGTCAGCACCGGCAGGTGTGTGTGGTCGGCGATGATGATCAGAGTATCTACAGCTGGCGTGGTGCCGATATTAAAAATATCCTGAACTTCAGCACGGTTTTTCCCGAGTGCCGTACCTTCTATCTGGAGCAAAATTATCGGTCCACCAACAATATTCTGAAAGCTGCCTCCGCGGTCGTTGGTCATAATAAAATGCGGGCTAAGAAAACGCTTTGGTCGGAGAAAAGCGGGGGTGAATTGCTGATCAGACTGGCAGCCGAAACCGAATATGACGAAGCCGCCCTGATTGCCTCTCAGATTCGCCGCGAAATCGTCCAGCACAAGCGCAATTTCAAAGATTTCGCGATTTTGTACCGCACTAATGCCCAAACCCGCGTGCTCGAGGAAATTTTACGGCGCAATGATATCGTGTACATGATCGTCGGCGGATTGCGTTTTTACGAACGCAAAGAGATCAAAGATCTGCTGGCTTATTTCCAGTTCATCGCCAATCCCAAAGATGACATCAGTCTCAGACGAATCATTAACCTGCCGCCGCGAGGCATCGGCAAGACTACCCTGGAAACGCTCGAACAACTAGCCCGGGAAAAAGCTTTGCCGCTGTTCGAAGCGATTAAAATAATCAGTGCAACCAATCTGTCAAGTCGGGCATCTCAGGCGGTGGAAAATTTCTATCAACAAATCGTCGAATTACAGAATCTCCGAAAAAAAATGGCTTTCGGTGAGTGGTCGCGTGTGCTCATTGTCAGCATCGGCATTCGCCAGTTCTATAAGGACAATCCGGGCGAGGAGAGTCTCGAAAGATTAGCCAATATTGATGAGTTGTTGAATGATATTACCGAATATTGCCAGAGTACCGATCAGCCCTCACTGGAAGAATATCTGGAAAAAGTCACTCTGCTGACCGCAGTGGATGAATGGGAAGAAACCCGCAATGCGGTTTCGTTAATGACCCTGCACAGTGCCAAGGGGCTCGAATTTCCGATCGTCTTTATCTGCGGATTGAATCAAGGTTTATTGCCCTTGGAGCGTGATCCGACGCCAGCCGCCCTTGAAGAAGAACGGCGTCTGTTTTACGTCGGTCTGACCCGCGCCCGGGAAAAGGTGTTCCTGGCATCTTCTCAGCGGCGCGTCCAGGCGGGGGAAATCAATTACTCCAATGAGTCGCTCTTTTTCCGCGAGATTCCGCCGGAACTGCTGACCAACTTGGCATTCACTGAAAATGTCATGCAGGCTCGTCGTCCCAAAATAACGTCGGCGGGATCAAAGGCCAGGCAAGTTGTTCGCCAAACCTCCACGCCCGGTTCTCCCTCTGATAAAGAGGCCTTGTCCGTAGGCGCAGGCGTCGCTCATAAAATATTCGGGCGCGGCACGGTTCTGGCAATTGAGGGAGTGGGAGCCGGCGCCAGGGTGACCGTCAATTTCCGCAGTTGTGGTCGTAAAACGATCGTCGCCCGGTTCTTACAAACCGATTGAGTTGCGCCGCGGTTGCAGTTGCCAGAACAGTTTTTCGAACTCAGCTTTTAAATCCGAAAGTGTGCCGCGCATTTCGATCATTTTACGTGCCAACTGGTCACAGATTTCATTATATATATTATCATTGTGGGCTTTGATATAATGCCACTCAATCCGGGAATTAGTCAGGCGGTCCAGAGTTTCCCACAGCTCGCGGTTCTTGACCGGTTTTTTATTGGCAGTACGCCAGTTTTTTTGCTTCCACTGTGCTAACCATTCGGTCATGCCTAACCTCAGATATTGGCTATCGGTATAGACCGTCGCCAACTCACCTTTGCGCAACTGTCGGAGGCCATGGATGGCGGCTGACAGTTCCATCTGGTTATTGGTCGTTTCGGCTGCATAACCGCCCAATACTTTCAACAATTTGTCGGCATTAAAGACCAGTGCCGCCCAGCCCCCCGGCCCGGGATTACCTGAACAGGCTCCATCGGTGTAAATGATTTTCATTGATCCTGAAGCGTCTAAATGGTTAATAAAATCAAGATTGATAATTCCCGATCGGATTAATTCTCAGCAGGCTCAGTCGCGCTACCAATACTGCGGGTCATTTCTATTTTGACTAATTTTTCGTTTTCGAAGAAGAGGTGTTTTTCAGAACCATCACCAAAAACATAAATCCAGAGGGTGAAAGTCGCTCCTGCATTATCCGTTAAGCTGTTTCGATACTGAGGCGCACCCAATATATTCTGCACTTCCGCACCAGACAGGCCCGTCCGCAATTGTGGAGCCTCCGGCGGTGGATTAAAGGTCTGATTGAGCGCGGCCTGCAGTTGCTGTTTGGCGGCCGATTGCCGCTGGTAGGCGATTCCATCTTCGAGACTTTTGATAAAGGGTGCTGTCAGTTTGACAATGTCGGGACGAATGGAACTCGCCTGGCGCAGGGATTCCAGCGCCAGGGCGATGCTTTTTTTATCTGCCGACTGATTGGCGTCATGGATGTAGCCGCTGGCAATTTTCATCAACCAATACTCGACGCGTTCACGGATGGGAGGATGATACACGATTGCCTGATCAAAGGCCTCGATAGCCTTTTCCCACATCTGATACTCGACAAAAACAACACCGCGATGAAAATAGATTTCACTTTGGTAACGTCGGATCAGATCCTGGTTACCGGGAATGTTCAGCGCCTCGACCTGCTGCAGCAGTTTTTCCGCCTGATCCATCTTGTTGATGGTGAATAGGGAATCCATCGTATTGCCGAACCAAGCGATGATTTTCTGGTAATTTTCATCAATACGGGCCAGCAGAGTGGCCTGCCCGGTGACATTTGCCCGGTTCAGGTGTTCAGCGGCTTTGGAATAATTATTTACGGCGATCTGTGCCTCCGCCAAGAGGATTTCCTGATAGGGGATACGTTTATCGCATTCGCGGATCATCCACACAGCTTTGAAACGTCGCGGATGCTTGGGATAATTGCGTAAAAAATCCTCAAAGGTGGCTTTGGAGGCCAGGTAATCCCGTTCCGTATACAACCGCTTGGCTTCATCGCCTGAGGTAAGTCCTCCACCCTGGATTGAATTAAATGTGAAATTGATTCCAATGCTGTTGTAGTTTAGGCGGGTAATTGGAGTAATTTTATGCGGATCTTTCAATGTGCCGTTGTTGCCCCAACTGTAGATGATTTCGAAGCCATAGCCTTCTTTGTACTTGTAACCAATACTGCCGATCATTTTAATACCCAGGGCGAATGTATATAAATCGCTCTGTTGGGTAAGATAGGTCTGGTGGCGACGCGTCAGATAAGTTGTGCCCCAGGCTTTCCCATGGCTAAAGGCGAAGTAATTGTAAAATTTGCGTGACCACTGAAAATTGAAAGTGTGGTTCAGATTGATCGCATAATAGCGGGGCGACAAATATAATCTTTCACTCGAAGTCGGCGTATTCTGCGGCCAAGCGGACGGCAGGGCAAAGTTGATCAGCGAGAAGGCGTACCGCGCTCCGATCCCGGTTTGGTAGTCTATAAAATTCTGGGGCAGAAGATGGATGAGCCAGTTGTACTTGAAGAGCTCGAAGTCGAAAGTGTTCAGTACCCGCTTGTAAAACCCCCGGTACTGGGTAAACTCGCTTTCGGTGGAATCGAAATAGATAGGCTGTTCCCCGATACCGAACGTGTGCAGGCCGGTCTTAACTTCAAATAAGGACATTTGCAGGGGATTACGGTATTCGATCGGACTGCGGAAAAAATCCGCCATCTTGAAATACCACTGACCGGAAAGGACGCTGGCCAGGATCATCTTTACGACTATCAGCCAAACCAAACGCTTCACGGCATTAAAATAAACAGACGCCCGGAAAAAATGAAGAAGATATTCACTGCGGAAACTTGTTACCCGACCGGGCGTATAGTAAATTCACAGCCAAGGAGAACAGGAATAGCAGAGTTTGCGAAAAAATATCGAAATACTGATTGCACTTATTCTGATTGTTGCCAACATCGGGTTGATGGCGCAGGTTAAAGTAGAACCTGGTCGCCTCACGATTGCCCGTCTCAAATATGGCGGGGGAGGTGATTGGTACAGTAATCCGAGTTCGATTCCCAACCTTTTGAATTTTTTGAAGGAAAACCTGAATTGCGAAGTGTTTCCGGAGGAGGTGCGGGTCGGAATCATGGATAAGGATTTTTTCGGCTATCCGTTTCTGTACCTGAACGGGCATGGCAATGTACGCTTTAGCGACGAGGAAATTCTGCGCTTACGCCTGTATTTACAGTCCGGCGGCTTCCTGCATGCGGATGATAACTACGGTATGGATCCGTCTTTCCGTCGCGAAATCCGGCGCATTTTCCCCGATAATATGTTGGTCGAGCTGCCCTTCAGCCATCCCATCTTTCACCAGGCTTATCAATTTCCGAATGGCTTGCCCAAAATTCATGAACACGACGGAAAACCACCTCAGGGTCTCGGTATTTTTTACAACGGTCGGTTAGTGGTTTTTTACACTTACGAATGCGACTTGGGCGACGGTTGGGAAGATGCCGCTGTCCACAATGATCCGGAGGAAAAACGGAGCGCGGCGCTGAAAATGGGCGCAAATATCTTTCTCTATGCCCTTCTGCAAACTAACCTTACCCGTAAATAAATGACCGGCCAGATTGCTAAACAGTTAAACTATCTCCGTCGGCGCATGGCGCTTTTCAACCTGATTTCCGGCGTGCTACGGGTTTCGATGTTAGTGTTGAGCGTTGGATTTATAATTGTACTCGTCGAAGGATTTCGCTATTTCAGCCCCGGGGTGCGCAGCAGCCTGCTGATTTTTTTTGCGCTGTTTTCCGTGCTGTTCGGGTTCCTACCCATTCTCTGGTTTTTACAGACCCGGGCTAACCGACTGCACGCCTATCGCAACGATCAGCTGGCAATTCTGATTGGCAGACAGTATCCTGAGATCCACGATGAGCTCCTTAATGTCCTGCAGCTGGATAAACTGCGCCGGGCAACCACGCCGGGGTACTCTTCAGATCTGATTAATGCCGCTCTGGAAAGAATGACTCAGCGTCTCAGCGGATACGACTTTGAGAAGGTCATTCCCTGGACGAAATTGACGAAAATACGACGCCAGTTGGTGATTATACTTATCGGATTGGCGCTGCCGGTTTTCGTCGCTCCCGCTTATTTCGGGCGGGCGCTAAATCGCTTATGGCATGCCACGCAAATCTATCCGGTTGAACTACCGTTCAGAATCAAATCAATGACTGGCAGTTTTGATATTCTAAGCGGCGACAGTGTACGAGTGGTATTTAAATGCGAAGGTCACTTTCCGAAAGTCATTAATCTCGCTGTCCGCCATCCGGAATATATGCAGACCGAGGAATTGATGCCGGATTCAGCGGGGCAGTGCGAGTACAGGCTAAAGAATCAGCGCGATGAGTTTACCTATGAAGCATTCGCGGTCAATCGCTCACCGTTTCGAGCCTGGCGGCGCATCAGTTCGGGCGTAGATACCGTACGGGTGGTCAATCGCCCCGAGGTTTTGCAGGTAATTGCCCGGATTACCTATCCCGTTTATACCCGACTTCCCGATCAGGAACAGAGTTCAAATCTGACTGAATTCGACGTCCTGACGGGCAGTAAATTGAAACTCGACATACGGACCAGCCAGCCGGTACAAAAAGCTCACCTTGCATTCGCCAGCGGAAGTATTTTGCCCCTGCTGGTGCGAGCAACGACCGCCTCCGGAGAGCTACTGGTTAGTCGTGATGACCAGTTCACCATAAATGTTAGCGATGCCAATCAGGTCACTAACTCCAATCCTACCAAATATCGCATCCGTCTTCAGCCGGATGGGTTTCCCCTGATTACCCTGCTTAGGCCCCAGGATGACCTTGAGTTGACCGAGAGTATGGAAATCCCAATCGGCCTGCGGATCAGCGACGATTTTGGGTTTACCCGTCTGATGATAAAGTATAGACTCATAAAGAAATATACCGAAACGGATCCAGCCGGCTACCAGACTGCTTTTTCCCTCAAGGATCCAAACCTTACCCTGCAGGAATTGTATTACGACTGGAAAGTGGGTGACTTAGGACTTGGCCCGGAGGACGCCATCGAGTTCAGTATCGCGGTGTGGGACAACGACGCAATCAACGGCCCGAAAATGAATGCTACCCGCACCCTGATTGCGCGATTTCCTTCCCTGAACGAATTGTTTGCCGCCACGCACGATCAACAGGATGATATTTTTAATGCCGGAGCAGAGGTACTGGAAAAATTGGAAGAATCCAAATCTGCTTTAGAAGAAATCGCCCGCGAATTGTTGAAACACCCGGAAGTGAAATGGGAACAGAAGCGGCAAATTGAAAACGAATTGCAGAACACGAAAGCGGCCGCGGAAAAAATCGCCCGTTTAGGTGAGCAACTGGATGAGCTGATTGAAAAGAGCCGCGAAAACCAACTGTTCAGCGAGGAAACCATCTCCAAGTATAATCAATTGCAGGAGGCCTTCCGCGACATCCTGACCCCCGAATTGCGGGAAGCCATGGAAAAATTGCAGGCGGCAATCGATAAAATGGATGCCAAGGAAATTCAGAAAGCGCTCTCCAATTTCAAGGTGTCCCGGGAACAATTCAGTCAGGAACTCGATCGCCTGCTGAATATTTTCAAACGCATCAAGATCGAGCAAAACGTCGATGAGCTGGTCAAACGTTACGAGGATTTGGCCCGGCGCCAGGAAAATCTGACTGCACGCATTGAACAAAACCCGGACGATAATTCCAAGAAACTGCAGGAGTTTGCCCGCGAACAAAATACCATCCGGCAAGATTCGGAAACGGCCCAGGAGTTTATGCAAAATACCCGCGAGGAGATGCGCGAATTCCCCATCATGCCCGACGAGGAATTACAACAAATATTGGACGATCTACAGGAAATGCAACTGCCCCGACAGCAACAGCAAGCCCGACAGGCTCTTGAAAAAAGTAATCGCTCCGAGGCTCAGAAATCCGCGCGAAAATCGGCTGATGATCTGGCAGTGCTGAAGGAACGGCTGAAAAAATTCCAGGAGAATTTTCAGCGCCAGACGATGACCGAAGTCATGCAGGATTTCCGGCACGTTATCAATAAAGCCATGCAGCTTTCGCAAATCCAGGAAGGGCTGAGCACGAAGATTGCTAATACTCCTCGACAAAGTGACCAGATCATGGACGTTGCCGTTGAGCAACACCAGAATGCGCAAAACCTCAATGGCTTAGCTCAGGACTTAATCGAATTGTCGGGCAAGACTTTTGGAGTGACTCCGCGAATCGGGAAGAATTTAGGGCAGGCCTCAGCACAGATGCGCGAAGCCGTCAAACAAATGGAAGAACGCAACGCCGAATTCGCTTTACAGAACGCGAAAAGCGCTACCGAAGCCCTGAATGCCACGGCTCTTGAAGCAATGTCAGCGATGCAGGCGCTCCAGAAAAGCGGTTCAGCCGCAGGATTTGAGGAGTATTTGAAACAACTTCAGAATTTAGCCGGGCAACAGGGGGGACTCAATGATGATACACAGTTGCTGGGGTTGTCGGGGTCGTCCAGTCAGACTGCAATGCAACGCCTCGCCGCCCGTCAGCAACAAATCAGACAGTCACTGGAGCAATTGCAGGAGGAAGCGCGGGGGAGTAATAAAAACGCCGGCGACTTGGGCGGCATCGCTCAGGATATGGAGGAAGTGATCCGTGACTTGCAGAATAATCAACTGTTGCGCCGCACATTCGAACGCCAGCAACGCATACTATCCCGGCTTCTGGATGCCCAGAAATCTCTGCGCACCCAGGACTACAAGGAAGAACGTCAGAGCCGCACCGGGGAAGACATCATCCGTGTTTCACCCGGTCATCTACCGGGAAGTTTGGGAGAGCGGCAATCCGTGCTCCAGCAGAACCTGGAACAAGCCCTGCGGGACGGTTATTCCCGAGACAACGAAAATGTCATCCGGCGTTATTTCGAAGAATTAAGGCAGGAAAATCCATGACCGGCGTTGGTATGAAATCACTGCTGATTATTATCCTGATTCCTTTATCGTTGGTTTTGTCTCAGGTTGTTCAGCCGCTTAATTTGGAAGAACGCCAGCTTGCCAATCGATTCAATCTCGCGCAACGCCTGGAGCGGGAAGGTCAGGTTCAGCAGGCGCTGGAGATCTACAAAGCGCTGGTGGACGCGCGACCGGCAAATTTTGCCTGGTACTCGGCCTATGTCAACCTGCTTTTCGCGCAGAAGGATTTATTGGAGGCTGAACGGATTATCGTCCGCTTTCGGAAATGCGATCCGAAAAACGAACAAGCGGCGGTCGATCAGGGCAAATTGATATTTCTGAACGGTGATACGTTACGGGCTCTCCGACATTGGCACGAAACTCTGACACAGCAGGGTCACAGTATCAATCTTTACCGGACTGTATTCAATACGATGAGCGGGTGCAGATTATTTGACCAGGCGCGTGATTTAATATCCGAAGCCCGCCGCCACCATCAGAAACCGGATTTATTCGCGCTGGAACTGGCCAATTTCCATTTACTACGGCTGAACTACGCCGAAGCAGTCCGCGAGTATCTATTGTTCGGCCGCTATAATCCGAAGAGTTATAGCCTGGTGACCGGACAGATTTTGCGCCTTCCCAAAGATGAAATGCAGCTACCATTACTGGACTCATTAGTGATAGACGAAATTGAAAACCAGCCGAACAACCCCGACCTGCATCGTTTACGCGCCGACTTATTATTCAAATACAGCCGGTACTCGGTTTGTGCCGAAGAAATCCTGATTATTGAAAACCTGACCGGAAACCGCGGCACTCATATCCTGAACTTAGGCAAAGACCTGATTAATACTTCCCAGTTTAGCGAAGCGGAGAAGGTCTATACAGCAATTCTGCAGCGACCGGAACTGCGGAGCAGTGCCCCCCTGGCGTTGCTGGGATTAGCCGAGGCCATCGAAAAAGCCGTCTTGACTAAACAGACCATTTCAGCAATGGATTATCTCTACAGCGGGAATCTGTTCTTCAATACGCCTTTCATCCAGCAGTTGGCGGACACTCAGCAGAGCTTAGCCAGGGCTTTCCAGATTTATGACTCGCTGATTATCAATCTACCTCGCAGTAATCATTCGGCTCAGGCGCTTTTTCGGTTAGCAGATCTGCGCTTCACGGTGGTGCGCGATTTCGATGGCGCCGAGCAGTTATTGCGCCAGGCACTAGCGACCAGTACCGATACACGGTTCAAAGTGCGGTGTCAGTCCCGGATCGGTGAGGTGCTGTTGTCTCGCGGTGATCCCCGGGCCGCGCTCCAGTTATTCGAAAATGAAGCCCGACGCTGGGCAGGCACCGAGTATGAAAAAGATTTTCGCGTGTATGCGACCCTGGCAACCTATCTTAGCGGAGAGCTGGACAGTCTGGCAAATATCACAGTTACATTGTTACCTCTTTTAGGTGTTCAACATCCGGCTTTTAACGATGCGGTGGAGCTGGCGAACTTTGTCACGGCCAATTATACCGAGGCCGATGCCACCGGCCAGCGCGCTTTTCGTGAATTTGTCCGTAGTGAAGCTTTCATTCGTCAGAATAAATTGAGTGAAGCCCTGGATGTACTAACAAATCTTCTACAGACATCTCCGCAGGTACCCTGTGCCGCACCCGCCCGCTTCAGACTGATGCAGGTCTATTTGCAGTTTCGACAATGGATTGACGCTGAGCAATTGGCGGAGTTCTTTGTGACTAAACCTGGCGAGTTCTCTGATCAGGTAGTATTTATGTGCGCTGAGCTTGCCGATAGACGCGATCTTGATTTAAAACGGGCGGAGCACTGGTATGAAGTCCTGCTTGAAAAATTTCCGAACTCGCTCAGAGTGGATGCGGCGCGTAAACGGCTTCGCGAGTTGCAGGCGATCAAGACCCGAGAGAGTTGACAAATGAACCCAGTGATACGCTTCATTGCGACGATTCTGATATGGACGACTGCCGTCCTGGCGCAGAAGATTCTGATCCCCATGGATCAAACCCAGACCGATCATCTCAAAGCCTACGGCGTTACCTACTGGGTTTTGAAGCAGAATGTCAATGTCGAGTGGTTGTTGAACTACCGAGGCGGTGCTTTTATGACGGATAGCCGGCCGGCAATTCAGAAAGAGTTGCGCCTGCGCGGAGTAAATTACGAGGAGTTGACACCCGCTCAGGTGTTGAACGTCTACGCCACCATCGAAGACAACAATATGGAAATAGTCCTGTTGGAAAAAGCCGCGCGCATCGCAGTCTATTCACCACCGGGGAAACAACCCTGGGACGATGCGGTCACACTGGCGTTGACCTATGCTGAAATTGATTATACTGTCGTCTGGGATCAGGAAGTCATGTCCGGCAAATTAGCCGATTACGACTGGCTGCATCTGCATCATGAAGATTTCACCGGTCAGTACGGGAAATTCTATGCCAGCTATCGTCAGCACGACTGGTATCAAAATGAAGTCAAGGACAATGAGACCGTAGCCCGTCAGTTGGGTTTTAAAAAGGTTACCGAAGAAAAAAAAGCCGTTGCCCGGACGATCAAAAAATACATCACCGAAGGAGGATTCCTTTTTGCCATGTGTTCGGCGACGGACGCTCTGGATATAGCCTTGGCGGCTGAGAACGTGGATATTGCCGCGACGGTCTATGACGGCGATCCTGCTGATCCCCGGGCCAATGAGAAATTGGATTTTACCAAATGCCTGGCTTTCGAAAATTTCAAACTCTACACCGACCCGATGCTTTATGAGTACTCGGATATCGACGTGCCTCCCAGTTTTCAGGCGGTCGCTCCCGGCGCGGAGGCTGACTATTTCTCGTTATTTGAGTTTTCGGCTAAATGGGACCCTGTACCAACCATGCTGACCCAATGTCATGTCGGAGTAATCAAAGGTTTCATGGGGCAAACCACCGGCTTCCGCCGCTCACTGTTGAAGAAGTCGGTGGTCATCATGGGGGAAGTCGTGGGAGGCGAACAGGTGAAGTACATCCACAACAACCACGGGCGGGGAACCTTTACCTTTTTGGCAGGTCACGATCCCGAGGATTACCAGCATTTTGTCGGCGATCCTCCGACTCGTTTGGAACTGCATAAAAATTCACCCGGCTACCGGTTGATTTTGAACAATGTACTCTTTCCATCAGCGCGAAAAAAAGAGCGTAAAACGTAGGCTTTCAGTATATTTTAATCAAGCCAATTGTAAGGTGAGCCATGCAGGAAATTATTCTGAAAACGAACCGTAGAATTGAATTCGTCGATATAACGGGAAGAGTGGCTGAGGTGGTCCGCACCGCGCAAAAGCCTGGTGGTATTTGTACAGTCTTCTGTCCGCATACCACCGCCGGAATCACGCTCAACGAACACGCTGATCCGGCGGTTGCGCAGGATATTGCACGTCAGTTAACTACTCTCATCCCTTCCGACAATCATTACAGTCATTCCGAGGGGAATGCCGATGCGCATATCAAAGCCGCCCTTATTGGTCACAGCGTTCAGATAATTGTCGAAAACGGAGCTTTGATGCTCGGTACCTGGCAAGGGGTCTTTTTCTGCGAATTCGATGGCCCCCGTACCCGGCGTGTCTGGGTGACGGTGATTTAGAAGGAGTTTGTTAATAAAATGATAAAGGCTGTCTACTGGTCGCAGACAGCCTTTTCAATGCCCTTAGGCCGGTTAGCTTTTCTTATTCAGAAACTCCCACACTCCGAAAGCCACCGCAAAAAGCAACAGCGTTTGGGCTAGTCCATTCCAGGCCGCCGCAGACATACCGACTACCAAATGCCCAACCAAATGTGCGATGACGCCCAAGATCAGAGCGACCAGCGCCAACAGTACCGATACAATGACTAAGTTCTTCATAAACCCTCCAAATTTGGCTAAATGTTTAACATTAGTTGAATTTTAATATTGATTAATCAAATTGACAAATCTTTTTTTACAATTTTATTAATAGGTGACTCAGCGACAAACCACATTTAGCTCACCCTCTGACCGGGCGATGATCAGCGCGCCGCAGGAATCGCTCCAAACATTGACCGAAGTGCGGAGCATATCGAGAACCTGATCGACCGCCAATATCATCCCGATGCCTTCCAGTGGCAATCCCACCGATTTCAAAACAATTGCCATCATTACTAATCCGGCCATCGGAATTCCTGCCGCTCCGATTGACGCTAAAAGTGAAGTGAACACAATAATAAACTGACTGACGAATCCCAGTTCGATGCCATACACCTGGGCGATGAAAATCGCCGCTACGCATTCATAGAGCGCCGTACCATCCATGTTGATCGTCGCGCCTAATGGTAAAACGAAGCTCGCAATTTTGTTGGAAATACCCGCCCGCTTTTCCGCCGCAGCCATAGTGATTGGCAGGGTAGCAGACGAAGAAGCGGTCGTGAAAGCGGTCAATAGCGCCGGACCCATATTCTGCAGGTGTCGATAGGGGTGGCATCGGGAAAAAATCAGGATGATCAGCGGTAATGTCAGCCAGAAATGCAGCATTAAGCCCGTCGCGACCGTCAGAAAGTAATAACCTAAAGATTTGAATACCAGCAGACCAGTCGTTGCACAGATACGGGCTACCAGCCCAAAAACTCCTAGCGGCGCTAACAGGATCACTCCGTGGGTAATGCGCATCATCAATTCGCATCCGGCGTTGACGATTCCACTCAAAGTACGGGCATGATTATCGGCAATCTTTCCGATAAAAAGACCACATAGCAGGGCAAAGAAAATCAGCGGCAGAACCTCGCCCTGAGCCATCGCGGCGACGGGATTTTCGGGAATCATACGGATAAAAATATCTTTTAAACTGGTACTGCTCAGGTTCGCCACGGCTACTTTTTCAGTCAGATTGAGATTTGCTCCAACGCCGGGCTTGAACCAGTTCACCAGCCACAAACCGGTAAGAATGGCAATCAGGCTGGTCATGATGTAATAAAGAAAGGTTTTCAGCGTGAGCCGACCGAGATTTTGGGCGCCGCCGATACTGAGTACTCCACTGGTGATCGAGGTAAAGATTAAGGGGACGATGACCATTTTTAAAAGTCGCAGAAAAATTTCACCCATCAGATTTGCCAGAGGCAGGATGGCGGTTTTAAGGGTCAAACCGGAAATTACACCCAGCACCAAGCCTACGAAAATCCAGACGGTGAGAGAGATTTTTCGGATTTGGATGGGAATTTTAATGTGCATCTTTCCCTCAATTTTTTCCAAAATTTGAGCATGGCAGTTCAAAATTCCAAACCGGACGCGGAGGAGAGTGACCCAACAGCCAATATTTTTTATTGAATTTGTTCCGAAAAGCCCCCATATTTGCTTGGTTTATTTTAGAGATAGTGATGTCACTCCAACCCTTGAGAAATGCCAAATTGAATATCGTACTGTTAGTGATCCTGATTGCCCTGCTGTTTTTCTGGCATTTTCGGAATCTCGGTCGGCGCCTGGTTAGAGAGCACGACCAAAAAACGAAAACCGAGGAGCAAATCCCATGAAGTTAAAGTACGACAAATCGGTGCTGGTAATCGTTGACGTTCAAACCAAATTGCTCAACGTCATGCACGATTATCCGGTACTCATCGAGAACCTCAAGAAACTGGTGCGTGGAGTCCAGACGCTGGGCGTGCCAATCATCCTGACCGAACAATATCCAGGCGGGCTGGGAGGTACCGCAGACGAACTGCGCGCTCTGCTGAATGGGATTCAACCCATCCCGAAAATGGCCTTCAGCTGTTGTGCCGAAGAAAATTTTCTGACGGAATTGCGCAGACATAACCGCGAGCAGGTAATTGTCTGTGGTATTGAGGCGCATATTTGTGTTTATCAAACCTGCCGCGATTTGTTAGACCGCAAATATGAAGTGCACCTTGTGACCGACGGCATTGCCAGTCGCCAGCCGGAGAATAAGAACCTCGTCGTGACCAAATTGCAGGGCGCCGGAGTATATCTGACGAGTGTCGAAATGGCGCTGTTTGAAATGTTGAAAGACGCCCATAACGAGCATTTCAAAGCTATCGCAAAAATCATCAAATAGGAGATAATTGTGGACCTGAATCGGATTCAGAAAGAAATTCAAAAAATGGGTTTGGACGGCTGGTTATTTTTCGATTTCCATAACCGTGATAAAATGGCCTATAAAATACTGGGGCTCGACTCGGGGATGTTCGTCACGCGCCGGTGGTACTATCTAATCCCCGCGCAGGGTACACCGGTCAAGATCGTCTCCGCCGTCGAAGCGACAAAAATCGATCAATTGCCCGGCGAAAAACACATCTATCGCAGTTGGGAACAGCAACACCACCTCCTGCGCCAGGTACTGACCGGATTAAAACGCGTGGCGATGCAATACTCACCGCTCTGCAATATTCCCTACGTTTCGGTTGTCGATAGCGGCACTATTGAATTGATCCGCGCCTGCGGAGTAGAGGTCGTCTCTTCGGCCGATTTGGTGCAGATTTTCGAAGCGGTGATTGGTGAAGAGGGCTATCAATCGCATCTGCGTGCCGGCGCCAAAATTCAGCGTATCAAGGACGAAGCATTCGACCTGATTGGACGAAGCATTCGTGAAAATCAGCCCATAACCGAATACGAGGTACAGCAATTCATCGTCCGGCGCTTTCAGGAAGAAGGCCTGACCGACGACGACGAGCATCCCATAGTCGGTGTCAATGAGCATCCCGCCGACCCGCATTTCGAACCGACGCCGACCAATACCTATCCGATCAAGCCGGGTGATACCCTGCTGATTGATTTGTGGGCGCGGGAACAATCTGAAAATGCCATTTACTATGACATTACTTGGTGTGGATATATCGGTTCCACACCGCCGCCGCAGTACCTTGAGATTTTCGACGTCGTCCGTCGCGGACGCAACGCCGCGCGTGACTTCATCCGTGAAAAATTCCGGCGCGGGGAACGCTGTTTTGGCTACGAGGTGGATGATGTCTGTCGCAAGGTAGTGGCAAAGGCTGGCTATGGCGACTATTTCGTGCATCGCACCGGTCATTCTATTGGCCACTGCGTACACGGCAATGGTGTGAACATTGATAACCTTGAGACCAAAGACGAACGAGAATTAGTGCCAGGCATCTGTTTTTCAATCGAACCCGGTATATATTTGCCGGGAAAAATGGCCGTGCGCTCGGAGATCAACGTCTTTATTACCGCAAAGCGTGAGGTCATCGTCGCCGGTGATGAACAAGAACAATTAATACTGCTGTGAGTGAAACAACCAAACGGAGGATATTCTAATACAACAGAAAAGAGTAATGATTACGGTGGGTCTTGTATTGCTGCTTGCCGGCTTCGCCGGTGCAGGCACGCCCCAAATCCAACAGGGCTCGGCCGCGCTCTATTTCCCATTCAACGGCTTGTCGACTTTGAGTTATGACAATACCAACTTAGGAGTCTAGTACTTCATCATGAACAAGGCCGCTCTCGGCTTGGGAATTGGTTTTAACACTGAACGAGATAAAGCCGACAACGACGATGACCCGGCCATCACGAGCAGTATCAGCGGGGATGGTGCGATCTATTATTATCCCATCCAGAAAGGTGCGGTCGCGATGTACGTGGCACCCGAAGGCGGATTGGAATTGTCTACCGATTATTTGAAAAGTGTCAAAGATTGTAGTTATTACACTCTGCGGGGCGGATTGTCGCTCGGTGTCGAATGGTGGGTGTTTGACCAGGTCAGCCTTGCGGCCAGCACCTGGTTCGGTCTCCAGTATCAATGGGGCACCGAAAAAGATAAAATACTGGATACGACTGATGAACCACGCAACCTGAAGTTCGGAATGGCAGGAAGTTCAGCCGATTGCATTTACATTTCTTTTTACTTCAAATAATCTGTCACAATTTCGCGTGATAAGGCCAATTTTTCTATTGGTCTTAGGTCGAAACGCGGGATAAAATCAGACAGACGGTCCTGAAAGAACCCGGGCGGTTTCGGCAAGAATCCGTTGACACTCGGAGGCCGAGGGTGCGCGGACTAATTTTTCCCGGAGCTCAGCGGCACCGCTGAAGCCGCGTAGGATCCAGCTGTAAAATTTTTTCATTTCCTTGCCGGCAAACGATTCGCCGCGGACTGATATTTGCCTCGCTAATAGAGTCTGACAAAACCGGATTTTATCACTCAGAGTCGGAACGGTTCGAATCACACCTTTTTCAAATAATTCCCTGATTTGAACAAACAACCAGGGGCTGGACAAGAGGCCACGCCCAACGGCAATTCCGTCACAGTTTGTCTCGGCCAACATACGACGGGCGTCTTCAGGTGTTTTGATATCGCCGTTGCCGATGATTGGAATATTAACTGCGGCTTTGACATCCGCTATCAGCCGCCAGTTGGCTGGTTTTTTAAATCCGTCAACGGCTGTTCGTGGGTGCAGAGTGAGCATATAAATGCCAGCCTCGGCGAGTCGCCGGGCGGCTTCCGTCGCGACGATAGATTGACTATTCCACCCCGCGCGGATTTTGGCCGTCACCGGAATGCTGACCGATTGTACCACTGTCCGCGCTACCCTTTCGAGGAGCGGCAGGTCTTTTAATAATGCCGATCCGGCATTTTTACGGACCACCTTGCGCACCCAGCAACCGGCGTTTATGTCAATAAAATCCGGTTGAAAGCGCTCCTCAATCATTTTCGCGGCATCACCCATCACGTGCGGATTATCACCGAAGATCTGAATCCCGATTGGACGCTCCGAAGCATCAAAATCGAGGTACTGCATGGTCTTGGCAGAGCTTCTTATGATGGCGTCGCTGCTGACAAATTCCGTAATCAGCAGGTCCGCACCTTTCTGTTTCAATAGCTGACGAAAAGGTTTATCGGTGTAACCCGCCATCGGCGCCAAGACGAGCGGCATAACAAAGTTCTGACCTCCTAACCGAATCATTGCCAAACCCTTTGATGCACCAGATTAAGGCTCCGTTTTCTTAAAAAGAATGGCTCTCAGGTTGCGAGGCAGGATTTTGATTTCTTTGAGCAGATTTATCTGACGCAATTTGCGCCGGGTGGTCTGGGACAGAATTTTTGAATCTCCATGATCCAAAATTTCGGCGGTTTCTTCTGCTGAAAACGTCACGTTCCTGACAATCCAGCGCCGAAACTGCCGATTTTCAGGGCACAGCTGCTGACATCTCATACAACCAATCAGACAGTTGTGTGCATCGGAGTTCAGCCAGGCCGGGAATTCATCGGGAATTTCATTTAAATAAGTCAGACATTTTTCAGCCCTAATCATAAAGCGCTCCGTCTGAATGGCACCGGTAGGACAACTTTTTAAACAGGCTGTGCAACCGGAACAATTGGACAACATTTTGGGCGACGACCATTGCGAATCAATAGCGGGCAAATTAGAACCGAAAGCGCGCAGACGGAAAAAACTGCCCATACCGGGGATGTAGGTAATGTTATTCCGTCCGTAAGTGGCTAACCCGCTGGATACGGCTAAGAGTTTGACCGGTAAATTGACCTTAGACAACCGGAAACCATGCGGCTCTAAGTTCTGCTTGCATAACCGGATGATCTTGGCATCGGTAGCGTAACAGTAGGTCGGTGGAATCAGAACTGCAACCGTCCGGCCGTCAACAGTGAAATCAGCCCGCATCATCGGTTGCGCAGAAGCCGTCAATAGAATTGACTTGACTAAACTATAAGACGATGAACTGCATCGAAACCGAAAACCTTTTAAATAGCGGTCATAGAGTCCGGGATCAGTACCGAAAGAAAGCAGGGAATCCTTAAATCTGCTTTTCAGGTCATCCAGACGTTCTACAGGAATCAATTGTGCCCGCACACCGTTCCGCTCCAGAGTGTTTAACCACTCCTTAGCCCGCGCCCGATTCTGATCGTTCATCTTTCATCTCCAATTGGTGTATCGCCCACCGGGATCTGCATCGTCTCCTTGATAGTCTCGAGGACGATCGTCGTACGCGTTGCTGTAATCGCGGGGAATTTGCTCAATTGGTCACGCATCAACCGGGCGAGCGCGGCGTTATCTCTGACACGCAGTTTGATTAAATAGCAGTCTTCACCGGCCAAATGATGCACTTCCTGAATTTCCGGTATTTGCGCGAGCTCCCGCGCTAAATCAATTACTCCTACCGGTTCACTGGTTTTAAGAGCCATAAATGCGATTAATCCATGGTCCAGCTCGGTGGAATTTAACCGGGCTTCATAACCTTTGATGATCCCGCGTTTTTCCAGACGACGTACCCGTTCCAGTACTCCCGAAGGTGCCAGTCCCACCTGCCGTGCCAACGCGACATTGCTGATGCGCCCGTCAGCTTGCAGGATTTTTAAGATTTGATGGTCTACATGGTCAATATTCATATATTCACCTTTATTATTGAATATACGATGAAAATATTAAAAATACAATGAATATAATGCAAGAAATGCATAAATATCCTGAATAATAAACAATTGGTATTTTAAATTTATCGAATGTGATAAGTGGGCTGGACTTTTCCGCGTGCTAAACTGGCTAGTATTCCAATAAAACAGATTCCAGCGAAGAAAGCAAAAGCCGTGCGAATGCTTTTCAAAAATTGAGGAAAATTATCCGGGCTGATACGGACCTGCCCGACATAGATGGAGATAATCAGTAAAGAAATGCCCAGCGAAAGCATCTGTCCGGTGAGTCGCATTGTCCCGAGCGTTCCGGAAGCGACGCCGTAAAAGCGCCTTTCGACAGAACTCATGACAGCGTTGGTATTGGGTGATGAAAAAAACGCGAATCCCATGCCGAGTAGAAACAGACTTCCGGCAATCAGCGCGACGGGCGTTGTGCTTTGGATGAAGGTCAAAGCCAATAAGCCGAGCGAGGTAATGCCCATTCCAGCTGAAGCCACCAAACGGGGCTCGATTTTATCCGAGAACCGGCCGGTGATAGGCGAGAAAATTGTCTGGATTAGAGGTTGGATTACGAGGAGCAGACCTGCCTGACGCGGGCTGAAGTATTTAACGTATTGCAGATATAAACTGAGCAGGAAGCCGACCGCGAAAGTGGCACTGTAGTTGATCAGAGCGGCCAAATTAGATAAAGCGAAGACGGTGTTCGAACGAAACAGGCGAATTTCGAGGACGGGATTCACGACGCGCATTTCCCACCAGATAAAAAGAACACTGCCCAATGCCCCGCATCCGATAAAACCAAAACCCATCCGGTCAGGCAGGCGGGAAAATCCGTACATCAGCGTCGAAATCATCAGCCCGTAAATGAAGGCTCCCTGCCAGTCAAATTTTTCTCCCCGGGCTTCAGCCCATTCATCCCGCAGATAGAAATACACCAGGATAAAGGCAATCAATCCAAATGAACCTGCCAGGAAAAAGATCGAACGCCAGCCTAAATACTGGGTCAGCAGACCACCCAAGAACGGACCCGTTGAAAGCCCGAGGTACACTGCGGCGGTGTTGATGCCGATAGCTTTGCCTTTTTGACCGGCGGGATAAATCGAGGTCAGGATGGCGACGCCAGTCCCGAAAATCATCGGACTGCCGATGCCCTGCAGAATGCGTGTCGCGATTAACATCAGCGCGGAGTTGGAGAATCCACAGGCCAGGGAAGCCAGAGTAAAAATCACCGTCCCGAGCCTGAAAATGCGTTTTCGTCCGTAAATATCCGCCAGCCGGCCTATCGGAACGAGGAATATCACCGCAGTTAGCAAATAGACCGTTGCTATCCAACCGATGGTGATGGTGCTTAATTGGAATTCTCGCCCGATAGCTGGCAGGGCAATGTTTATTGCTGAGCCAAGAAAGGGTGTCAGAAAAGCACCCATTCCCGTCACTATCGATGCGATGACTCGAGTCGTTCGCTGGCTATCAGATATCATATTTTCCTGATTTAAATTGATAATGAGTGTGATAGCATACGCCAATCGGCTCAAAATTTCAAGTGAAAAGCGGGCTGAGGGCAGCACTCTTTTGGCGACAAGCAGGCAGTTTCCTAAATTAGGTCGTTATTCATCTATGCAAAACCGTCAAAAAATCCTCGTGCTATGCTTGTTACTGGTGGTCGGGCTCCAAGCCAGTGATACACTGATTTTTTGTATTCGTGTTGATGATATTCTATCCCGCAATGTAACCTACCTGCCCCGCAGTATAGAACCCTTTGCCCAGGCGGTGAACAGCCGGGGCGGCAAAGTCACCTGGGCGGTAATCCCACACCGTCTGATCGAATCCCAAAACACCGACGGGGTGATTGTCCGGGAATTGCACGAGACGCTGACGCAGGGTAACGAAATTTGCCAGCATGGATATAATCACATTTGTTCGAAATGCGGTTCGACCGGACATGAATTCTATTGCTCGGCCCAGAGTTATCATTTCGACTATGCATTCCAGGACTCGTTGCTGAAGCTGGGAATGAAAATAATGCAGGATAGTCTGGACTACCAACCACGCCTGTTTGTCCCGCCGGCGCATGCAGTCGATACGACTACCTATCGCATTCTGCTGGACAACGGATTCAGATATTTGTCCAGCGGTACACCCTATACTGATACAATTTTTCAAGACCTGTTCAATGTTGGCAGTGTAGCGGAGTTCACCTGGAGCCTGACCAGCGGCAAATTTGACGCCCAGCTGACAAGTGCCCTGAATAGTATCCGTAATATTGGGGAATCGTCGGGTTATTATTGTTTACTCCTGCATGATTACTTCATCCGGCAGGGTTATGAGAACGGAGTAGTCGTCACGTGGATTGGAGCATTGCTGGATTCACTGAACACCCGTTATGGAGGTCGGATAAAATATATGACTCTCAGCGAAGCCGCGGGCTATTTTACGCGCACTGCGGAAACACAGCATGTCGGGGAAAAGCCCTTGCTCGCCGAGCGCATGGCTATCTCGACTTATCCTAATCCATTTAATGGCGATATGACAATCAGGTACACAATCGGGCAACCGACTCGGATCACGCTCGATATTTTTGATTTTCGCGGTCGTCATGTGGCAAAACTAGTTGACGAATATCAACCTTCCGGGATGTACAGGGTAAGCTGGAATGCCGGTCGGTTTCCGAGTGGAATTTACTTCTGCCGTCTGCGCGAAGGTGAAAGCGAGCACGTAAAACCGATCACCTTGGTCAAATAGTCAGGCTTTTTCCGGATTCGCGTAGGCATCCTTTAACCCGTCGGCGATATTCAGGAGTGGTGTCTTTAGAATTCTTTGGGCGAGGGTGATATTCAAGCTGACATCTTTGGGACGCGGGGCAGTAGTGGAGTTGGAGGTAAAATTCACCGGCTGAATCAAGCCAGGCGACACCTTCAAAATAGCACATAAACGTCGTCCGAAAGAATAACGATCAATGCGCTCCGTTCCTCCGATATGCAGTATTCCCTGAAACTGATTTTCGCAAAGTTCGAGAATTGCCCGCGCCGCATTCCGAACGCTGAGCATACTGCGAAATTGATCAGAAAAAAGCCGTAGTGGAGACGCATCTGATGACTTTGAGCGACTCAATAATTCCCGCTCCAGCCAAGTGGATGCATACGGACGTAAAAAGATTCCCCGACCGAACATTAAAGCTAATCGGCAAACGACAGCCGTGGAGTGAATAGCCAGCACGGCTTTTTCCGCCGCGGCCTTGCTTTTTCCGTAAACACTTAAAGGTTGGGGAGTATCGTTTTCGGAGTAGAATCCCTGGTTTCCGTCGAATACCATGTCGGTTGAAGTGTAAATCAGGCGACAGCCGTTAGCCTGCGCCCAATCCGCTATCGTTTGCGTGGCCTTGACGTTGATCAGATCAGCCAGTTCGGGATTGCGCTCGCATACGTCCGGATTGGCTAAAGCCGCATTATGAATGATACAATCGGGTTGAAATTTGTCGAGTGCCAATCGAATTTTATCCGGATGAGAAAAATCCACCGCCTGCATGCTCACGCCGGGCATTTCAAAAGCAAAAGAGGAGTAGAAACCGGCAGTCTGGAATTTTTCAGCCGCGAGGTGCGTCAGGTGTCCGCCCAAAAAACCGCTGGCACCGGTGACTACGACTTGGGGCATGCGCGGCGCCAGTTTTTCAGGACAATTCCGCAGAGCAGATAGCCCAAACCAATGCACAAACCCTGAAGCATCGTCGCCCGGTCGAGATCCTGGACATGTTGATGGACGATAATCAGAGCAATCAGTCCAATGGTCAATCCTGCCACCAGGGGCATCCAAATGAACTTTAATAGCAATCTTTCGAAAAGGATCAGGATCCCGATTGCCGTACCGGCGTTGACGAGAATGGTGTACAGTGTGTTGATATCAATCGTGCGCAGGCGATAAGCCCGGAAACCGAGAATAAATGAGATGGCGACGGTGACTAAAAGAACCGCCGCGAGTCGTTTACGCAACGGTGCATTGCGGCTTTTGATTTGGATATAAGCGCTCAGAAATCCAATCGCAAGCGGGATGACAAAGATGATTATGCTCATTTCTTATGGAGAGAATTGTATTTATCCCAGATTCTCTTACGCACCACCCGGTAGGCAGGCTGATATTTTTCGGAATACTGCGGCGAGTGATGAATCACCGGATAGTTCAGTGCGACAATTTCGGCGTCAAACTTTTCAAAGGCATTTGGATTGAGGGGAATTTTCCCCTTTTTAACGAGCTCTCTGATCAATTGCCAGCGTTTGATAAAACGTTTTTGGGCGGCGAGGGTAGTATCACCCGAATTCGCCACGATTTTTACAAGTTGGCCTGGATCGCCGCCTTCCAATTTGTAACGGCGCAGATTGATGCGCATATAAATGTCCGACGGGCAAATGCGTTCGATCAAATCCCCGGAATCCGGCTCGATCGAGACAAGCTCCTGCTCCAGGAAATGGCGGATCATGGTCGTATCGCTGCCCAGATGGGCTGACCCGACGGTACCCTGATAGACCAATTTATAGATGTCCGCTGATTCAGCCGCGGGATAGCGTCGCAGATGTTCATTTATCAACCGCTCCCAGGCTTGTGGGCTGGCATCTCGGGCCGGCAGGAAAAGGGTGAAGATCGCGGAAACCACCACGATGATGGTGAGAATGATGATTAGATTGAGCAGTTGGTTGAGCAAACTGCGGTCGCGTTCAATTCCGCGGGGGTTCGATTTCCTTAAATTCAGCATCCTCGATCTCGCTCTTATCGATGTTTAAAGAAGGTGGCGGGGGCTGTTTTTTGAGATTACGGCGAATGCCAACCCGCAAAATGGCCGGGACAATTTTCCAGAACAAATAGAAGAGCAGAAGTATGGCCAGAAAACGGAACATGGTTATTTTTTCCGGTCGGGATTATAGTAAACCGTCCCAGTGATGGGCTTGCGGATAGCTTCGATGAGTTCGTTGAGATCGTTTTCATTGTCCACAAAGTCAATTTCATTGGTGTTGATGATGATCAAGGGGCTGTCTTTGTAGCGAAAGAAGAACTCGTTGTAAATCTGATTTAGTGAATCGATGTAATCACGCGACATATTGCGTTCGTAGCTACGGCCGCGCTTGCGGATGTTGCTCATCAGATGGTCGGTACTGGCTTGCAGGTACACCACGAGGTCGGGTTTCGGCAGATCTTTTTCAAGTTGCTGGGCGATCAGGTTATACAGCGTCATCTCTTTTTCGTCTAAATTCAGGGTGGCGAACAATTTGTCTTTGGCGAACATGTAATCGCTGACGAGCATGGAAGTAAACAGGTCAATCTGTTTCAAATCCATCTGCTGACGATAGCGGCTGAGCAGAAAGTAGAGCTGGGTCTGAAAAGCGTAGCGTTCCGGTTCGCGGTAAAAATCCTCCAGGAATGGATTTTCTTCGAATTTTTCGAGCACGATTTTAGCGGTAAGTTTTTCGGCCAAGATGCGCGCCAGGGTCGTCTTACCGGCGCCGATCACTCCTTCAATCACGAGAAAATAAAGGTTCTTCATGCCACTCCATCAGTTTTTATAGCCACGTCGCTCATGGGCTTTAATTTAACCACGCAGCTGTCATCGGTGCAATTTTCTTCGAGCTCGGCAATCGTTTTCGTACAAGGCGGACATTGCAGATCAGCCATAATTTCGCGCATTGGCTGGAGCACGAACCGGCGTTCGGTGAAGCGCGGATGGGGAACTTGCAGTTCCGCCGTAGAAAGGACGAGTTTATCAAAGCTGACGATGTCGATGTCGATGATCCGGGGCGCGTTTGGGCGGCGGTTATCCGGTCGTCCCATGCTCTGTTCGATTTGGCGACAATGGCGCCAGAAATCTAACGGTTCCAGATCGGTCGCCACTGCCAGTACCAAATTGAAAAAAAACGGCTGATCGCGATAGTAGAGCGGTTCCGTCTCATAGATAGACGATACAGCCAATAGAGTGATCTCGGCTTGGCTCATTAACGCCCGGATTGCCCGGCGTAAGTTGTCCTCGCGGTCACCTAGATTTGATCCTAAACTCAGTAAAACCGGCGCGTATTTCAACCCATGCGACTCATTTCTTGACGATTGCGCATGACCTCGACTTCTACCGTATCGAGAACGCCCTTAATGGGTGCGTTGGGTTTGCGGACGCGCACGGTGATGGCGTCAACCTGATAAGTTTTAAAAATAGTGCCGATGATTTTTCCGGCCAGAGCTTCGATCAGGAAGAATTTGGAATTAGTCACGACATCGTGAATCAGTTTATATACAGTTTCGTAGTTGATGGTATCGTTCAAGTGGTCGCTCTGAATGGCTTTGGACATATCGAACTGCAGTTCGGCGTCCACTTCGATCTTGCCGCCGAGGATTTTTTCCGGTTCCGCCACCCCGTGATACCCGTAGAAAACCATATTTTTCAGTCTGACAACACCCATTAGTGATCCTATTTAATTGATGAAAATTTAGAGAATGAATCTCTAATGGACAAAGGAATGTCCGAAAATCTGTATTCGGGATGATTTTGTAGCCGGCGCTTTTTGCTTGTAATGCTAACGCTCTGACGATCTGGCGCCAGTCTGCCATACCGCAAGGTCAAATCTGCGGAAGCTGGTCATTCGGGCAAAACTGCCTGGTCAAAATTGCCAGCTGTCTGTCAGTTGGTAAAATTACTTTTCAGCGGCACGGACGTTGTCACAATATTCAGTGGTTTTTGAAAATGACGAAATAAAAAATAAACAAAGGAGGTTTGTTATGACACTCGTCAGATTGTATCCCCGCCACCCATGGCTGGATTTCCCAAATGAAGTATTTAGATATTTAGACAGTTGGGGCGATGAGAAAACGGCAACTGTGTTTGCGCAGTGGTCGCCGGCAGTGGACATCGCCGATCAGGAAAAGGAATATCAGGTTTCAGTCGAGTTGCCCGGAGTGAAAAAGGACGATATCAAGATTAATTTCCGGGATAACGTCCTGACGATCAGCGGCGAAAAGAAAACCGCGCAGGATGACGACCGGAAAAATTTTCAGCGCAGTGAAAGGGTCTGGGGTACTTTTCAGCGTTGTTTCCGGCTCCCGGAGCAGGTTGATTCCGAGAAAATCAGCGCCGAATTCAAAAACGGTATCCTGAACATCGCTATTCCGAAAGTGCCGGAAATCCTGCCGAAACAAATCGAAATCAAGGTTAAATAAAAAAAAAGGAGGTAGTCGTATGTCGTTAATCAGATGGACTCCGCGTGGTTCCTGGTTGGACCTGCGGAATGAGTTTGACCGGTTATTTGACAATTTCTTCCGCCCTACTGAGGAAGAAGAGACCGCCCTGAGCTCCTTTTGGCCGGCCGTGGATATCATCGAGGAGGAAAAGGAGTATAAGGTACATGCCGAATTGCCGGGGTTGACCAAAGACGACATCCGCATCAGCGTTAAGGACAACCTGTTGAGCATCAGCGGCGAGAAAAAACGTGAGTCTCAGGTCAAGGATGAACACTTTCAGCGCGCCGAACGTTATTTCGGGACTTTCCAGCGCAGTTTCCGCTTGCCGGAACAGGTCGATGTTGATAAGATCGAGGCGGAATTCAAAGATGGTGTCCTGAATATCGTCATCCCGAAGCTGAAAGAAGCCCTGGCCAAACAAATCGAAGTCAAAGTCAAATAAACCGCCCACTCAACGCAACAAGTGCAAAAAGTCCGGTGCCAGCCGGACTTTTTGTTTTGAAGGAATTGGTGGTAGACCTTATTCTTCGAAATCTTCTGACTGTTATCGGCTCTATTGTCCGTTGGTCGGGATTATTTTGAAATTAGGAACATTGCTCGATAACTTCCGTCGCAAAATGTGGATGCAAACGAAAAACGAAAGGAAAACCCAATGCAGCGACTCGCACTATTACTCGCAATTTTGAGTTTGTTATTTCAATGCGGTGGGGATCAGAGCGCCCGCCGGCAATCCTTTAACCCGGAATACATGGACGTCAGTGTCCGACCCGGCGACGATTTTTATCAGTACGCCAACGGCAACTGGTTAGCTAACAATCCGATTCCGAGTGATTACAGCAGTTGGGGCAGTTTTAATATCCTGTACGAGCAGAACCTGCAGAATTTAAAGACAATCATGGAGAATGCCGCCCGCCAGACCAATTTGAAAGAGGGTAGTAGCGAACAGAAAATGGGCGACTTTTTTGCCTCGGGAATGGATACCGTTAAAATCAATACCAGTGGTCTGGAACCCCTGCGCACAGAACTCGATCTGGTTCGGCAGTGCCACACTCCGAAGGATATTCAACAGGCGATTATTCACCTGCACAATTGCGAAATATTCCCCGTCTTTATCATTTTCAATGAACAGGATCCAAAAAACAGCGTCATGGTCAGTGCCTGGCTTTATCAGGGGGGACTCGGTTTGCCAGACCGCGATTATTACGTGCAGAACGACGTACGTTCCCGGCAGGTGCGCCAGGAGTACAGCCGGCACGTAAGAAATATTTTGGCACTGGGCGGCGTAGCCAATCCGGAAAAAGCCGCGCAATCGGTGATGCAGCTCGAAACGCGCCTGGCTTCCGCCTCTATGACCAAGGTCGAAGAACGCGACCCGGTGGCGACCTGTAACCGCATGGATGTCGCCGGGCTGGGCAAAATTGCCCCGGCAATCGACTGGCTGGCCTATTTTAAAGGCATCGGGCTGACCGGCAGCGATACTTTCAATGTCGCCCAGCCGCGATTTTTCAGCGCCGTGAGCCGGCTGCTTAATGACGTCAGTATCGCGGATTGGCAATCCTATTTAACCTGGCATCTCCTGCACAGCACCGCGCCATATCTGGACACGAGTTTTGTCAATGAGAATTTTGCTTTTTACGGCAAGTATCTCTCGGGCGTTAAGGAAGTCGCGCCACGCTGGAAACGGGTGCTGACGACAACCAGCAACAACCTGGGGGAGATCGTCGGCCAGGTTTACGTCAAGCGCTATTTTCCGCCCGTCGCCAAGAAGCGGGCCTTGGAACTGGTCGGGCATCTGAAAGTTGCCATGCGGGATCGGATTGAAAAGCTGGACTGGATGAGCGCCGAGACGAAGCAAAAAGCCCTGGAGAAGTTGGAGAAATTCGGAGTCAAAATCGGTTATCCCGATAAGTGGATTGATTATTCGGCCCTGACGATCACCCGCGATTCGTATGTGGGCAATGTCCTGAATGCCCGCCTTTTTGACTTCGGACGCAGTATGGCCAAGGTAGGCAAACCGATTGACCGCAGCGAATGGTTTATCCCTCCGCAAACCGTCAATGCTTTCTATAACCCGCCGACGAACGAAATCGTCTTTCCCGCCGCTATTCTGCAGCCGCCTTTCTTCAATTACAAAGCCGACGATGCCGTCAACTACGGTGGCATTGGCATGGTCATCGGGCATGAAATGACTCACGGTTTCGACGACTCGGGCCGGCAATATGACAAGGATGGCAATCTGCAGAACTGGTGGACGACCGCTGACGAAACCAATTTCAAAGCCCGTACAGAGGTACTCGTCAAACAATTTAACAGTTTTGTCACAGTGGATACTTTTCACGTCAATGGCCGGCTGACGCTGGGGGAAAATATCTCCGATTTGGGCGGATTAGCGCTGGCTTATGATGCCCTGCAGTCCGCCCTGGGCGGGAAAACGACCAAACTGATTGACGGATTTTCCCCGGCGCAACGCTTTTTCCTGGCAAACGCTCAGGTCTGGAAAGAAAATACCACCCCCGATTACTTGAAACTACTGGTTAAGACCGATCCGCATTCACCGGCGAAATTCAGGATTATCGGACCTTTCCGCAATTTAGACAGTTTTTATGCGACCTTCGACGTCCAGCCCGGCGATAAGATGTATTTAGCACCGGAAGCGCGGGCCCGAATCTGGTAGAAGGGGTTATTTAAGTAACAGACATTTGCGGCTGAGCGAAGCCGCCGCCGTGCGCAGGTTGATGCAGTAAATTCCGGCGGGCAATGCATCTGCCTGCCACTCAAATTCCTGCCAGCCTGCCGGCTGTAGCTGGTGGACGAGACGGGCGACGGTGCGACCGCTGAGATCAGCCACTTCCAGTGTGGTAAAGGTTGCCTGCGGAAGATGGTAACGGATATGGGTCGTGGCGTTGAAGGGGTTGGGGAAATTCGGAGCGAGGGCAAATTCACGCCGTTCAGGATGTGGCGCACTCCTCGTCGTCAGGTTTGGTAAAGCGGCACAACAGGCGGTATAAATTTCCTCTTCCAAATTGCTCCAGCCGCTGTAAGTTCCACTGCCCCAGACCCCGCCATTGGTGATGAATATGATGCCGTAATTTGCCGCACGTGAGAAATACATGTCACTGATCAGTCCGTAGGCTTCCCCGCAATGCCCGATGAGCCACTGGCCGGGTAAAAGATCACCGCTAGCATGGTTGCCCAACGCATAATTCCGGAATAGTCCACCGGCGGTACTGCCGTTGGTACCGGAATAATTCCAGACGGTTGTCTGTAAAAGCGCGACGGTGGTGTCGTTCAGAATGTTTTGGCCGCGGAGGGTGCCAAAGTTTTTCTGGATGATCATGAACTGCGCCAGATCGGCGGCGCTGATGCGCAGACCGCCCTGCGGTCCGAAGATGACGCCGTTTGCGCCGGGCAGATAACCGGAGAGATCGCGGAGCGCGGGTTTCGTCCCGTGGTAGTTGTCCGTCTGGGCAACCCAATTCGATCCGCTCTTGCGATACAGAACAGCCACATTATTGATATTGGGCAAGTCGTTGACATTGAAACTGGCGGCGAGGCCCAAGGGTTCGAAAATGTGCCGACGGCAGTAGGTGTCGAAACGCTCGCCGGAGATTTTTTCAACCAGAGTGCCGGCGAGGCCGAAATTGATATTGGCGTAGGTAAAATAATTTGCCTCAGGACCTCGCGTGGTGCTGAACATATCCGCGGTATAATAAACCCCTCCCGCTAACAGGACAGACGTCAAAAGCGGCGGCGGGTTCGCCGTATAGGTTGCGGAAAGAAAACTGTTATAGCCGCTTCCGTCCCGCAGGCTGGAAGTGTGGGAGAGTATTTTGCGAAAGGTGATCGGTTGTGCCGGAAAAGCCGGATTGCGCAGGGTGAAACCTAAATAATCGCTGACGTCGTCGTCCAGTTTGAATAGACCCTTTTCGTACAATTGCAGCAGGGCCGTCGCGGTGAAAAACTTGGAAATCGAGGCGATGCGGTAAACTGTACTGTCGGTCACCGGGAGATTACGACTGAGGTCGCGTTTGCCGAAATGTCCCAGATATGCAATGGTCGTATCGCGCACCACCGCCACCGACATGCCAACTACCTGATATTTGTTCTGGATCTCGACCAGGCGGGCGGTTAATGTCTGGGTGTGGCAAACCCCGCCGTTAAGGAGCAGAAACCCGCAGGAAATCAGCCAGGCAGGGAATCGGTGCATCCCGGATTGTTTACTTCAGCAAGAGTAATTTGCCCGAGCGCACCGTGTCACCAAAACGGGCCTGCATAAGGTAAACTCCGGCACTGCACCCGCCGGCATTCCAGTATCGAAAATGTCTTCCCGCCGGCAGAAATTCATTTACCAATTCCGCTACACGCCGACCTTTGAGGTCGAAAATGACGATGTGGACATGCCCATCAGCAGGCAGATCGAAAGAGAGCTTGGTGACGGGATTGAATGGATTGGGTTGAGGCGGGTGAAGGTAGAAAGATGTGAGCAGTGCCGGTTTAACGACGATGCTGACCGGCTGGTAGAACCAGATACGCCGCGCCAAAGTCGAATCCAGCACGAACGGATTGGGTCCGTTTTTCTTTTTCGGGTCGTCATTCTGATAGGTAGCGATTTTCATGGTGCGATTGTATTCGGCGAGGTCAACAGGGTCGTAGTAATTCCAGTTAAGCAAAGTAGTTTTCTGAAAATTCCAGAAAGATGTGTCCGGGTTTTTCAGGTAATAGGCGCTGGAATACATGGCGTAGAAGTAGAACATCGAACGGGCGAGGTTCCCCTTGTGGTCTTCGCGCGGCTCGAAGCATTGCGGGGTATTGTTTTCTTTTTCCGAATATTCGTCGATATAACTGGTCGGTTTGGTATTGCGCGCTTCAGCCAGCCGGTACCAGACATCGGTGTTCTGGTCGGGGATTTCTGCAAATGGATCGTTGTGGCGGGAGGAATTGACATTGCTTTTGGTGGGGTAAATGTGGTGTAAATCGCTTCTTTGCGGCTCGGTATCGGCGCCCATGGATTGCGGCCAGCTGTGCTCACAGTCAATGCCTTTATTGTAGGCATCGGTGCGGGGGTGATCCTTGGTCAGATCGAGAGTGATGGTGAAGCCGCTGTAGACGCAGGCCAGCTGGTTGCCGGATTTGAGGTCGAGGACTTTGTACATCGTATCCCGCGCCTTGTCATAGCCGAGAGTCTTGGTGGTTTTGTAATTGGCAATGATGGAGTCGAGGAGCGCCTTGCCGTGCAGTTCCGGCCAGAGCATCGTCTGAGTCTGCCCGAAGCCGGTCGTTAAAACACTTCCGAGCATAATGAGCAGTGGAACGGTTTTCAACTTTCGCGAAATGAATTGCGGCATTGATTAGCCCTTGGCTTGTTTCTTGGCGCGGGCCGTCTCGATGACTTGTTCTTCGATGGTTTTCGGTAGCGGGGCGTAGTTTAAAAATTCCATCGAGAAGGCAGCACGTCCGCTGGAAAGTGTACGCAGGGCGGACGCATAACCGAACATTTCCATCAGCGGAACGGTGCCATTCAGTTTCTGACTGCCTTTACGGTGACGGCGCATATTGTCAATTTTCCCGCGCCGGCGATTGATATCGCCGATGACGTCGCCCATGTAATCGTCGGGAGTGTTGACTTCGATTTTCATGATCGGTTCCAGCAGTTGCGGAGCGGCTTTGTGGATGATTTCCTTCATCGCGTGGACGGTGCAGATACGGAAGGCCATCTCGCTGGAGTCCACCGGGTGGTAACTGCCATCCACCAGGACGAACCGCAGGTCAACCATCGGGTAGCCGGCCACCAGCCCACGTTCGGTGACGTCGTAGAAACCCTTTTCGACCGCCGGAATGAATTCCCGGGGCACATTGCCGCCCTTGACGTGATCAACGAATTCCAGTCCCTGTCCGGGATTGGGTTCCAGGCGGAAGACGATTTGCGCGAATTGTCCCTTGCCGCCGGTCTGCTTTTTGTAACGATAGTTGTGTTCGATTTCGCGGGTGATGGTCTCGCGGAAAGCGACCGCGGGTTCGCCCACCGTGACTTCCAATTTGTGCTCCGTTTTCAGGCGATCGACGATGATTTCCAAATGCAATTCGCCCATGCCGGAGATGAGGGTTTCTTCGGTTTCTTCCTCGAACCGTACCCGGAAGGACGGGTCTTCGAGCGCCAATTTACTCAGCGCCATCCCCAACCGGTCGCGATCTTTGGTGGTGGTTGGTTCAATCTTCATATCCAGTACGGTTTCGGGATAGTGGATGTTTTCCAAAAGAATCGGTTCTTCTTCCGAACACAGTGTATCACCGGTAGTGGTGAATTTCATGCCGATCAGCGCCCCGATGTCGCCCGCCGCAAGCCGGGTGATTTCTTCCCGGTCATCGGCATGGATACGCAAGATGCGCCCGATGCGTTCACGTTTTTGCTTGGTGGCATTGTAAACGAAAGACCCGGACGATAATTCACCCGAATAGACTCGCACGAAAGTTTGCTGGCCAACATACGCGTCGTTGGTAATCTTGAAGGCGAGTGCGGCAAAGGGGTCCTTGACCGAAGGTTTACGGGAAATGATGAGGTCGGGGTTTTTGGTGTCTCGTCCGGGGATGATGCCGCGATCAATAGGCGACGGCAAATAATCTACCACCGCATCCAGCAGTAAGCGCACGCCTTTATTCCTGAAAGCGGTTCCGCAGAAAACCGGGGTGATGCAGGAATTCAGTACGCAATACCGTGCGGCAGTTTTAATCTCGTCGGCGGAGACGGATTCGCCGGCGATGTATTTTTCCATCAGTGTCTCGTTGAAATCCGCTAATTTCTCGATCAGGGTTTCGCGTGCCTGCCGGACTCGCTCCATATATTCCGGGGGAATCGCAATGGGCATGACGTCGAGTTCATTGTAGTTATAAGCCTGCAGGGTAACCAGATCAATGATGCCACTGAATTCGCTTTCACTGCCAATCGGCAATTGGAAAGCCACTGCATTTGCCCCTAACATCTCATTCATCATTTCGATGGTCTGGAAAAAGTCGGCGCCCTGACGATCCATTTTATTGATGAAAGCGATGCGCGGGACTTTATAATTATCTGCCTGATGCCAGACAGTTTCGCTCTGCGGTTCGACCCCGCCGACCGCGCAAAAAACCATGATGATGCCATCCAGCACCCGCAGGGAGCGTTCGACTTCCATGGTGAAATCAATATGTCCGGGAGTGTCGATCAGATTGATCTGGTGATCTTTCCAGGCGGTCGTTATCGCCGCCGAGGTAATCGTAATGCCGCGCTCCTGTTCCTGTTGCATGAAATCCATCACCGCCTGTCCGTCATGGACTTCGCCCATTTTGTGGGTCACACCGGTAAAGAACAGGATCCGCTCAGACGTAGTCGTCTTGCCGGCATCAATGTGCGCCACGATGCCAATATTGCGGATTTTTTGTAATTCAACGTTAATCAATTCTGCTCCATTTTTAGGGTGCAAATTTACGAAGTGAACGCCGGTTTTTATAGGAATAAATTGGAGAATTGAGGTCAAGGTCGAGGTTGAGCGCAGCGAAATCCGCCGGAGGCGAACTTATTCGCCAGAGGCGGATGGATAATGAGGTTTAAAAGAACTTAAGAGGACTTATGATAACTTAACAGGACTTTTCAGTTGTTCGTAAAGTTGTGGTAAAGTGGGGGTATGGTTGTAAGTAT
>Ga0209609_10000107_pt1 | contig 46822 bp, 47 predicted proteins | sample LakKivw325mmetaG_FD_184136 | JGI IMG/M metagenome (GOLD analysis project Ga0209609, IMG submission 184136) | Anoxic lake water microbial communities from Lake Kivu, Rwanda to study Microbial Dark Matter (Phase II) - Lake Kivu water 325m metaG... | ecosystem: Environmental > Aquatic > Freshwater... | reverse complement strand
GAGTAAGGTTACCAGAAAGCAATTCTGGCAAGTTTTTGGCGTTGGCTTTGTGGGCTACGGTGTCTCCCTCGGTTTTCAATTTGTAGGCACGAAACTCTCCACCGCCTCCTACGGCTCATTGGTGACCTCTGCGACGCCGGCGTTTGTATTGCTCTTTGCCGCCCTTCTCCTGCGCGAAAAGATCACGCCTCGCCGTCTGCTGGCGTTGATCGTCGCCTCGCTCGGCGTGCTTGCAGTCATTTACCCCCGCAGTTCGGGGGGTGACCCGCGCACGGCACAGCTCTCCCCCTCCCTGTTTTGGGGCAATCTGTGCCTGGTCGCGGCCGCGCTGACTTGGGCACTGTATTCAGTGCTGGTGCGCAAAGTCACCCGCGACATAGACGTACTGACCATCAGCCTCGTCGCGTTTGTGGGCGGGCTGCCGGTCAGCCTCCCGCTTGGCACATGGGAAGCAACGACGCAAGGCCATGGCGTCATCACACCCGGCGTGTTCGGCGGGATTCTGTTCCTCGGCATCATCGCCACCGCGCTGGCGATGTATCTCTGGAACACCGCTTTCGCCACACTTGATGCGAGTGTAGCTTCGTTGACTTTCTTCGCCCAGCCGGTCGTCGGGACGGTTTTAGGCGCGGTTTTCCTTGGGGATAAAATTACGCCGCTGTTCATCCTCGGCGGCGTGTTGATTGGGATTGGATTGGTGATTTCCAGTAAAGAATAGTTTTTACCCCACTGTATGCAACAGCGCCATATTCGGCGGACACATCGCCCCGACCGGGAAGCCGGAGATGAGCACCACCTGCTGACCGGGCTGGACGATGCCGGAGCTTCGCAGTGCAGCCTCGACGTGGGCAATCATCTCCTCCACTGTCTCCGCAAAGGGGACAATGTAAGGCGTTACACCCCACACCATCGCCAAACGCTGGTAAGTACGCGGCTCAGGCGTGAAAGCCAGGATCGGCACACACGGACGCGCCTTAGCCATGATGACGGCTGTCCGGCCGGAGCGGGTGAATACGGCGATGGCGGCCACGTCCCGGTCGTGAGCCAACTCACGGGCCGCGTTGGCGATGGCTGCAGCATCGTCGTGCTGGTAGGCCTCCATCACCTGAGCATGCCCCCACTCGGTGAATCCCGCCTCTGCCTGGCAAACGATGCGATCCATCATGGTAAGGCTTTCAACGGGGTATTCACCGGCCGCGGTCTCAGCAGAGAGCATGACCGCGTCCGTGCCGTCGAACACAGCGTTGGCTACGTCAGAAGCTTCGGCGCGCGTCGGCAGTGGATTGTGGATCATCGATTCGAGCATCTGCGTGGCGGTAATGACCAGCTTGCCGCGCCGGTTGGCAGCCTGGATGATACGCTTCTGCGCGCCCGGCACATCCTCCGGGGCCATCTCCACCCCCAGGTCGCCGCGCGCCACCATCACGCCGTCTGCCGCGGATAGAATGGCTTCCAAACCGTCCAACGCTTCGGGTCGCTCCAACTTCGCAATCAGGAAGGGAGACGCGTCGGGCGACAGCTTCTCGATGGCCTGGCGCACCTCGATCACATCCTGTGCATTGCGCACAAAAGAGACGGCCACAGCGTCCACGCCCAGCGAAAGGCCAAAAGCCAGGTCTTGGGCATCCTTTTCGGTAAAGCTGGGGATATCCAAACGGATACCTGGCAGGTTGATACCTTTGTGCGAAGACAACACGCCGCCGGTCTCAACCTGAGCTGTGACCGTCTTCCCATCTGCTTGTTGGACTGTCAACGCAATGTGCCCGTCGTCCATTAGGATGCGGTTGCCGGGGGCGACGCTGGAGAAGAGCTCGGGGAAATCAACTGGCACTTCAGGACCCCGTTTCCTCGAAGGAAACGGGGTCCTGCCTTCTGGATAAAGGTTGACCGTTTGTCCTGCTTCCAGCGTCAACGGCTTGGGCAGCGCGCCGACACGGATCTTGGGGCCTTGCAGGTCCTGGAGGATGGCCAGGGACTTGCCCAAGGACGAGGTAATGCGGCGCAGGCTCGAGGTCCGCGCCGCGTGCTCGGCTTGGGTCCCATGGGAAAAGTTCAGCCGCGCCACATCCATCCCAGCCTGGACGAGTCGTTCGAGAATGGCGTCATCCCGGCTGGCAGGGCCTATCGTCGCGACGATCTTGGCTTTGCGTTCCATGTCAAATGTAATTCAACTCCTTAGCCTGCTTTTTCAGGTCGGCACGAAAGTCGGGATGGGCAACCTTGATCAACGCATGGGCGCGCTGGCGGATGGATTTGCCATATAAATCGGCCACGCCGTATTCGGTGATGATATAGCGGACGTGGTTGCGCGAGGTGACCACGCCCGCGCCTTGTTTGAGCATGCCTACGATGCGGCTGATGAGTATGCCATCGCGCAAAGTGGTGGAGCTGGGCAAGGCAATGATCGGCACGCCACCCTTCGAGCGGGACGCGCCGTAAACAAAATCCAGTTGCCCGCCGACGCCGCTGTAGAGCTTCGGCCCGATGCTATCGGCGCAGACCTGGCCGGTCAGGTCAATTTCGATAGCCGAGTTGACCGCCACCATGCGCTCGTTCTGGGCAATGACGAACGGATCATTGACATACTCAGTGCGGTGAAATTCGATCAGGGCATTATCGTCCACCCAATCGTACAGGCGTTTGGTGCCGAGAATGAATCCCGCCACGATCTTGCCCGGATGCAGGCTCTTGCGGGCGTTGGTCAGCACACCCGCCTCCACCAGGTCAATCACGCCATCCGAGAACAATTCGGAGTGGACACCCAGGTCTTTCTTGTGATAAAGATATTTCAAGACAGCATCTGGGATGGCGCCGATGCCCATCTGCATGGTTGCGCCATCGGGGATCAGTTCGGCGATAAAACCGGCGATCTTTTCGATCACATCGGACGGCCCTTCGTCTCCCATTGGCAGTTCAGGGATGGGGTAATTGACCGGCACGATGTAATTCAAGCGGCTGACGTGAATGAATGAGTCGCCCAAGGTGCGCGGCATCTGCTCATTAACCTCGGCAATGATGATCTTGGCTGATTCAGCCGGCGATTTTGTCAGACCGACTTCGACGCCCAGGCTGCAGAAGCCGTGCTCGTCTGGCGGGGAAACATGGATTGTCGCCACATCCACCGGTAGGAAACCATTTTTGAACAAGAGCGGGAATTCAGAAAGCAGAACCGGCGTGAAGTCCACGCGGCCTTCGTGCACGGCCTTGCGGATGTTGGCGCTGATGAACATTGTGTTCACCCGCAGATGGCCTTCCATCGCCGGGTCAACATAATCTGCCGGACCAATCGTCAGCGCCTGACAAATCTCCACATCTTTCAGGTCCGGTGCGTATTCGACCAGGGCGGTGAGCACGATCCTCGGTACAGAGACATTGCCAGTCATAAAAATCCGGTTGCCAGATTTTATCGCCCGAACCGCTTCTTCTGCGCTGACAATCTTTGATTGATAAATGCTATGCCAGTCCATAAGGTCGCTCCGTCAGGAACCCGAACTAAAGCGCATATTCGGTCGGAGTTTTCCGTGATAGACAACCGTCCCATTCGCAATCGCTGAATCTTCTTTTGTGGCTTTATCAATGCCCTCATTTACAATCTTCAAAATGAATGGGAAGGCAGCGTTGATGAAAGCATACGTTGCGGTGCGCGCCACAACGCTAGGAATGTTGGGAACACAGTAGTGGATAACCCCTTCCTCGACGTAGTAGGGGCGGTCATGGGTGGTCGGGCGCGAGGTTTCCACGCAGCCGCCCTCGTCAATGCTAAGATCCATAATCACCGAGCGCGGTTTCATCGAGCGCACCATTTCACGCGTGATGATAATAGGCGCGCGCTGTCCAGGAACCATAATCGCCGCGGCGACAATATCCGCATACGAGCAGACGCGGGCAATGTTGTGGGGATTCGAGATCATCGTCACGACGCCGGGGAAGCGCTCGCAAATCCGCTGCAAAGCGTTCAAATCAGAGTCCAAGACAGTCAAATGGGCGCGCATCCCCAAGAAGGCTTGAACAGCGCAAGTACCAGATAATCCTGCGCCGATCACTGCCACCTCTGCGGGTGGTATCCCGGCCATTCCCCTCAATAGAATACCTTTACCCCCACAATCATTCTGCAACAGGCGCGCCCCAATTTGGGCGGCCAGGTGGCCGCCAATCTGGCTCAACGGTGCCCGCACGGGCATGGAACCGCCCGGAAACCCGACTTGTTCGTAGGCAATGGCGGTAATTTGCTTCTGCTGGAGCACATCTATTTTGTCTTTCCGGCTGGAGGTCAGGTGCAACAATCCGGCAATCGTCGCGTCGCTGCTCATCCACTGCAGCTCCTCATACAACGGTCGCGCCACTTTCAACACGAGGTCGGCGCGACCAAAGGCCTCTTCGGCAGAATAGACGATCCTCGCCCCGGCTCGTTCGTAGTCCATATCGCTGAAACCGGCGCCGAGTCCTGCCTCGTGTTCGACGTAACAGGGATGCCCAAGTTTGGTCAAGGCCTCCACACCGGCGGGTGTCATGCCAACCCGGAATTCGAAAGGCCGCCGTTCTTTTGGAATGCCAATGTTCATACGAATGCCTCCTACCTTACAACTTCTCTATGCTACATCGAACAACCGCGCAAGAACCGCCTTTTGGGCATGGAGTCGATTGTGCGCCTGGGGGAAAATGACCGAATGCGGGCCATCCGCAACTTCATCGGTCAGCTCGTGGTTGCGGTGCGCCGGCAGGCAGTGCATGACGATCACATCTTTGTCAGCTTCGCTGACCAACCCTGCGTTGACCTGATAAGGCGGGAAAACTTTCTCGCGTTTGGCAGACTCTTCTTCCCGCCCCATGCTGGTCCAGGTATCGGTATAGATGACGTGAGCGCCGCACACAGCCTCGTGCGGGTCACGCGTGAACGTCAGCTTGCTGCCCGATTCGGAGGCGATCTTCTTCGCCAGAGCGACGGCGTCCGCATGGATGTTGTAGCCTTCCGGATTCGCAATCGTGAAGTTCCAGCCTAATTTTGCACTGATGTGCATCAGCGAGACGGCTACGTTGTTGCCGTCTCCGACGAAGGTTATGTTCAATTTCCTACTCTGGCCGAATTTTTCCTGGATGGTCAGCGCATCTGCCATTGCCTGACAGGGGTGGTTGTAATCGCTCAGGCCGTTGACGACCGGCACGGACGCCCACCGCGCCAGTTCGATCACGTGGTCATGCTCGAAGACGCGCGCCATGATGGCGTGAACGTAGCCCGAAAGGACGCGCGCCACGTCAGCGATGGATTCGCGCTTGCCCAGGCCAATCTCGTTTGGTGAGAGGTACAGGGCATCCCCGCCCAGGTGACGCATGGCCATGTCGAACGAGACGCGTGTGCGCAGGCTTGGCTTTTGGAAGATCATGCCAAGCACCTTGCCTTTCAGCAAGGGCGGATTGCCTCCTGCAAAGTATTCCTTTTTCAAGCGAACCGCCAGATTGAGCAAATCTTGGAGTTCTTGCGAAGAGTAATCGGATACTGCTAGAAAATGTTTCATGTAACAATTCTCCTTTGACAAGTATCAAGCCCCAAAGCCTGATCGTCAAGTGCAAAGCGACCAATCATTATGTGAAATATATCACTCATCCTCTGCGTAGTGCGAGATACTGTCTCGCACTATTGCCGGAATTTACGCCAATAACGCTGCAAACCGTCCGCGCCCATCCAGGTAGGGTTGGCAATTTCGTACAAACCGAGGTTTTCCTCAGAGATGCCAGCGGCGAGGCCTTGAGCCCGCTGCCAGGCGGTGAAAAGCTCACGCAGAGCCTCGATGGGAGGCTCGGCGGGCATTTCCCGTTCCAGCCAGCGTTCGGTCTCATCGAGGGCACGCAGGCACAGGGTCAGGTGAGCCGCGGCGTCGCCATAAATGCTGAAATGGGTCGGGGCCACGCGTCGAAAACCGATTCCGCTCAGTTTCAGCAGACTGGCGCGCCAGTCCTCAATATTCAGCTCAGGTGGCACCAGGGGCAAGCGCAGGTACGGCGGCCCGGGGATGCGGACGCCGCCGATGTCACCCGTGAAACATACCCCCTCGAACAGGTAGGCTGCGTGGTGTTTGGCATGTCCGGGCGTATGAATCGCGGTGAAGCGCAGACTACCAACAGCGATCTCCTGGCCATCCTGAACTTCGATCAACTTATCGGGCGGTACGGGCAGGAACTGGCCCCATAACAAATCCATCTCTTCACCGTAAAGGCGCAGGGCGCTGGCAAGCAGTTTTTCAGGATCGCGCAGGTGCGGCGCGCCGACCGGATGAACGTAGATTTGTGCTCCTTGCCGGGATAGCCAACCCGCAGCCCCGGCGTGATCCAGGTGGATGTGCGTCAGCAGCACGTGGGTGACATCGCGCGGGGTCAGGCCGTGCGCCGCGAGGTCGGCTTTCAACGCCTCTATCGTGGACCCGGGGCCGGATTCGACCATCACCGCCCCGTCTGGATGCCGGACCAGGTAGGAAGCAATTGCGCTCTGATAATTGCGGAAGTTCAAATCTAGGGGGTAAATGGGTGTTTGTGTCATATCTCAATTTTGTGTGGGCCGTAAACGATGTCAGAGAATTCTAGAGAATGCCTCTAGCGCTCGGCTTGGGCAGTATACGCAGCCGGAATAGGGACAGGCGGCCGCCGGAAATAAGCGGCGGGCTGTGCAAGAGTAGAGGCCAGGTCGTCGCCGCAGCTTATCTGGCAGAGAGGAATATTGCGATTGAGCAAAGCCTCGGCGATGGTCACATCCCCTTCTGCGCCGCCGAAGGTCTCTGATTTCAATAAAATCACCACCGGGCGCAAACTCCAGCGCTGCAAATTTTCAATTGCCAGGAGAAGGTCATTTTGGATCGAGGTGGTGACCAGGATGACGCTGCTGCCAATGGGCAGCAGCTTGGCCTGTATGGCGACCAGTCCCAGCAACGGCAAGTCACCTTCTGCCTGAAGGAAGGCCAGAGTTTCCATAATCTTGCCTATTTGCCGCTCGCCGCGTTCGGCCGGAACGACGGTAAACTTTCCGCCCGCGCAGGCCATTCCAACTGCACGCCGGTCGGCCAGGAAGTGCCGTGCCAGCGAGGCGGTCGCGCTGACGGCATACTCGAAGCTATCCTCCGGAAGTTTGATGCGCACACGCCGATGCAACCACCAGAATTCCCCCTCGGGCTGCATTTCACCCTGCGGCAAAGCCGATTGGACAGCGCGTTGCGCGTCCAGAAAAAACCAGATCTCAGCCTGCGGATCTTGCTCGAACTCCTTGACCATCAACCGCTGACGACGCGCGGTGCTAAGCCAATGGATGCGTTTCATCGGATCACCCGGTACGTACTCGCGCACACCCGCTGCATGCGGCGTTACATCCATCGTTCTCTGCCGGATCGCTTTTCCACCCGGCAGCAATCCAGGCGGAATTGGGAAATCCGAGATAGGTACTATCAACGGTAAGACGACCAACACATCCCGCGCCGGTGATTGCTTCTGGATGGTGAACAACCCAAAAGGATCGCCCGAAGTAAGCGTAGTCGGGCCGAGGGGAAAGGCGCCGCGCCGCGTCAGCCAGGTACGGGCCGTGTACGAGCGTCTCTGCCGTCCAGCAATGCGTGTCAACAAACGCGAACCATCCCCTTGGGATAAAGCGGATCGGTCAACAATTTCAAGCCAGGCGCACGCCTGCCTTACCTCGTTTATGATCTCGAAACGCTCCTCGAACAGGTCACCCACACTGGCCCGCAGGATGCGCGCCTGACGGGTGAGGCGGATTCCCCGCAAGGATAGCAAGGACCAAATGTAAGCTCCAGCCATTAGAAACAGGCCCAAATAGGCAAGGCGCGCATAGAGCACCGATCCGCCAAAAATCCATCCCAGCAGGCCAATCAAAATCAATGCTAACAGGAACCAGCGGGTACCTCTGGCAGGTGTCACTTGATTGGTGCCTCGTAATCTCCACCCGGTACGGGTAGATTATCCAGGATCTCAGCTACGATGCGCTCAGCACTCAATTCGCGCAAGCGCGCCGCCGGGCTGACGATGATGCGATGGGCCAACACAGGCACCGCCAATGCCTTGATGTCATCCGGCAAGACAAAGTCGCGGCCCTTCATAGCCGCGCGCACCTGCCCGGTGCGGAAGAGGCCCAGGCTGCCGCGCGGACTGGCACCCAAATAAACGTCATTGTTCTGGCGCGTGCGATTCACCAAATCCACAACATAACGCTTGACCAGCGCGGAGACGTATATTTTCTTGATCGCTTCCATCGCCGCCAGCAAATCGCTCACCTTGATAACTGGCGCGAGGCTTTCGATCGGGTGCCTTAACTGCTGGCGTTCGAGCACTTCGATCTCGTCAGACGGGTTAGGGTAACCCAATCGGACGCGCAGCAGGAACCGATCAAGTTGCGCTTCGGGCAGTGGGAACGTGCCTTCGTACTCAATCGGGTTTTGAGTTGCCAGGACCATGAAAGGGCTAGGCAGGGTATGCGTCACCCCATCTACCGTGACCTGGCGCTCTTCCATCGCCTCCAGCAAGGCAGCCTGCGTCTTGGGCGTGGCGCGGTTGATCTCGTCCACCAGCACGACCTGGGCGAAGATCGGGCCATTGCGGAACTCGAATTTATGATTGGACTGGTTATAGATCGAGACGCCCGTCACATCGCTGGGGAGCATATCTGGTGTGAACTGCAGACGGTTGAAGGTACAGCCCAGCGACCTGGCCAGGCTGCGCGCCAGCACCGTCTTGCCCACGCCGGGCACGTCTTCGATCAACACGTGACCCTGGCACAACAGACCGATGATGGTCAGCTCAACCGTCTGCCGCTTGCCAACGATGACCTTTTCCAGGTTGTGGATAAGATACTCACCAAATGATTGAATACTCTGCATAGTCTTTTTACCCATTACATACTTTCCAGCACGGGACCGGTTATTCACCTGGCTTTGGGATGTATTCACCTTCTACCCAAAATTCACCATTTGGGCCGAATTCTTTCTTCCATATCGGGACGACATCCTTCAGGCGGTCTATCCCATAGCGAGCTGCCTCGAAAACACCGGTATCGCGATGGGCAGCCGTGCAAGCGATCACGACCGTTGGCGTGCGCGGATAGAGGCGGCCAATCCTCTGGATGATCGCGATTCCTTCCACGCTCGGCCATTTCTGGCGGATCTCGTCGGCAATCTGGCGCATCTTCGCCTCGGCCATTGGTTTGTAAGCTTCGTATTCCAGGTAAAGCGTCTCTTGGGGTTCATCGAGTGCAACCTGCGAGGGGCCGTGTCGGGTAGTCCGCCCACGCACCAAGCCAGTAAAGATCACCGCCGCGCCGGTTGTTGGGAGGATGATTCTCTCTATCAGGGCGTCCAAGTGGAGTTCGGATTCGGCGACAGCAATGATGGTCGGATAGTCCATAGTCTGATAGTCGGGGGCAATAGTAGTGGCGACTTCGCGAAGCACCCTGGAAGGGTCAGTCGCTCTCTGGAGGAACGACTGAAGTCGTTACTACATTGCATTATTACCCGCCGCTGACGGGTGGGAACATGGCAATCTCAGCGGCCTCAGGAAGAACGGTTGCGTCAAAGGCATACTCACGATTGATAGCCACCAGCACGGTTTCCATAGCTTGCCTGAGTTTTGGGTTATCATGAGCAAGCCTATCCTTCAGCCCTTGAACGGTCATCTCGGCGGGAACGTCCAATTCGATGGATTTGCTCCCCGCCAAGTCGCGCAGGGTGGCAAAGAAAAGCACCTTAACTTTATTCATCCTTCATCCTTCCAAAACCACATCTCCCGACCGGCCGCCGTGCTTCTCGACCAAGCGGATGTTCTGAATGCGCATGGTTTTTTCGGCAGCCTTGGCCATGTCGTAAACGGTCAGCGCGGCGACCGAGGCAGCAGTCAGCGCTTCCATCTCGACCCCCGTCTTGCCGACCGTCCTGGCAGTCGCGGTAATCACTACGCCGGGCAAAGCGTCATCCAGAGCAAGCTCCACGTCCACGTGAGTGAGCGGCAGGGGATGACATAATGGGATCAGGTCAGAGGTCCGTTTCGCCGCGGCGATGCCCGCGACCTGGGCTACAGTCAGCACGTCGCCTTTTTTCAGCGCTCCGGCGCGGATCAAGTCCAGCGTCTCTTTCTTCATGTGGACTTCACCCCTGGCCACAGCCAAGCGTTCGCTATCCGGTTTGGCGCCCACGTCTACCATGCGGGCGCGGCCGGCTGCGTCGAGATGGGTCAATTTAGAAGCAGGCATAGTCGAATTATACCCGCCTTGTATCCCGCCGGAATGTTATAATCCGCCTGCTATGGATTTGACACCCCAACCCCCTGAGGGGGGCAAGCAAGCTCTCGTCAGCAGCCGGACCGGCGGGTATACCGTGCACGTGCCCGTGTACGAAGGGCCACTCGACCTGCTGCTGCAACTCATCGAGCGCGCCGAACTGGACATCACCGCTGTCGCGCTGGCCCAGGTCACCGACCAGTACCTGACCTACATCCACGCCATGCAAGTGCCAGCCGATGAAATTTCGGCCTTTTTGGTGGTGGCGGCCAAGCTGCTGCAGATAAAATCCGAAGCGCTACTGCCGCGTCCGCCGGTGCGCGAGCCGGGCGAGGAAGACGTAGGCGAGGCATTGGCGCGCCAGTTGATCATCTACAAGCGCTTTAAGGAGATCGCCAACCTGCTCCAGGCACGCCAAGATATGGGACTGCGAACTTATCTGCGCGTCGCACCTCCACCCAAAGTGGAGAGCCGGCTGGATTTGAGTAACATCACATTGGCTGCCCTGTTGGAGGCAGCCAAGTCCGTCTTCGCTGAAGAGCAAGAGAAGCAGGCGCTGGAGACGGTCATCAGTGCCCCCAAGATCACCATCCGCGAGAAGATCGCTTGGATCGCAAGAATTATCCAAAAGGGGAAAACGGCCAATTTTAGCGATCTGATCGGCCAAAAGCCGACGCGCCTGGAAGTGGTCGTGACCTTTCTAGCGCTGCTCGAACTGGTCAAACTTTACGCCGTTGCAGCGCGTCAAGAGGGACTTTTCACCGAAATCGAGATCGAACGGATGGAGGAATGGCGCGAGGACGAGGAGCTCGAGCTGGAATTCGAATGAGGATTATCCACAAAATCGCCAATGCAACCGCCGCGCCGAGGGCGTCAATGCCTATATCTACAAGAGAGGAGTGACGGCCGGCAACGAACAATTGGTGGAATTCGTCAGTACAGGCATAGAGGACTGTCAATAACCAGGCATAACGCGCTTCGACTACGCTCCCCTTCGACTCGCTCTGACCCTTGATCTGCCTGCCACCTGTGCCTGTGCCACACCGTCCTGCGTTCGGTGCAGGGCAGGTGCAGGCAGGGCAGGCAGCGCGCAGGCCCCACCAATAAGCCAGTGCCAGCAGGCCGTAGCCGAGCATGTGTCCGCCCTTCTTGATGAGCGTATCCGCCCAGGCAAAGTCAGGCAACTCATACGAGGGGATGGAAGAAAAAACGAAGATCGCCGCCATGACTATAATGGCCGGCAGCCAATGGCGCAGAAAAGTTGCAGTTTGGGGTCTCATGTTCTTATTCTTATAGGGCTTCGTCCAGCTCACACCCACTTTCATCCCCCTCATTCAAGCAGGAATGCCAGCAATATCTTATTGAATGCCTCCGGCCGCTCCACGCTGACGGCGTGCCCCGACTCTGTGATCACTACCTGCCGCGCGCCAGGGATACCCTCAACAAGCAACTTTTGGCGCGGCGGCGGCACAGTGGTATCACGATCGCCAGTGATGACCAGCGTTGGGGCTTCGATCTCGGCCAAACGCTTCCCCGAGTCATACAAAGCCAATGCGCGCATGGCGGCGCGATAGGCACGCGGGTCAGACTGTATGATGGTGGTGATCAGCATCCGCCGTAATTCCTCCTGTTCTGCCAATGCGAAAATCCGCCGCGCCACCACCTTGGCCTGGGTCGGCAAACCTAGTGTGTGGACCAGCACAAACCGCCCTAGAAGATAAAACCAATTGTTCAAACTTTCCGGGCGCAGGGCAGCAAAGGTGCTGACCAGCACCAGCTTTCGAATCCATTGCGGATAATCGAGAGCCATTTGTTGGGCAATCACACCTCCCATGGAAATGCCAACGATATGCGCTGGGCCGGTCTGAAGTTCAGCAAGCAAGTCTGCCATTTCCTGCGCAACAGAAGCGATGCTCCAGCCCTTGCCATCATAAGGGGAGCAACTGAATCCTGGCGCGTCCGGAGTAATCGGGCGGAATCCAGCTTGGCTCAACGGCGGCAGCTGAAAGGTCCATGAGGCGCTGTTCGCACCCAGGCCGTGAAGCAAAAGAACGGCCGGGCAACCAGTCGGATTGGGGTCAAGGAAATGTAGCCTGGTCATATATTCGTAAACGAAAAGCTCTCTGCCAGTCGGCAAAGAGCCTCGGTATCGTTTCGACGCTGTCTATTTCTCTTCCTTTGGCGGAACGTTTTCTTCAGTTTTATCTGTCTTTTCCCTTTCCTCAGCCTTACCAGTAATACCGTCCCGGAAAGAGCGGATACCCTTGCCCAGTTCACCGGCAAGCTTGCCGATACGCCCAGGGCCAAAAAGCAGAACGACGATTAACAAGATGAGCAAAAGCTCTGGAAGGCCAAAATCACGTAAAGACATAACTAACTCCTTTTCGATGATGACTGTTAGAAGCGAATCGGTCAGTCACAAATTTACCACAATCCGCTCGAATTGGCTATACTTTATCCCTTCCCCAGATCCAACCCTCGAGATGCAGCCACATTCGGCGCAGCAGTGAGCGCAACCGGGCAAAGAGACGGTAGAGCGCCGGGCGGACTTTGCGCTCGGTCGGCAGCGGTCCGCTCCACTGAGCGGCCAACGCACCCCAGGTTAGACCGGCACCGAAAGCGGTCAGGACGACTTTGTCGCCTGGCTTCAGTCTGCCATCCTCGATGGCTTCGCATACAGCGATTGGGATCGAAGCCGTCGAGGTATTACCATACCGGTCTATGTTTACGATGAATTTTGCAAGAGGTACTTTCAGATTGCGCGCCGCAGCCTCGATAATGCGTAAGTTGGCTTGGTGCGGAATGATCCAACGCACATCCTGGAGCTGCAGACCGGACGAGCCGACCACTTCGCGCGTCGCCTGCGCCATCACCCGTGTGGCGAAACGGAAGACCTCGCGCCCGTCCATGTGAATGTAGTGCATCCCATTTCGAACGGTGGCCTCACTGGCCGGATTCTTGCTCCCCCCGGCAGGCAGGGAGAGAAAGCCCCTACCAGAACCATCCGAATGCAGAACGGCTGAAAGAACGCCGCCCGGTTCCTGGCTGGCTTGCAGCACGAACGCACCAGCGCCGTCGCCGAATAAGATGCAGGTATTACGGTCTTTCCAATTGACGAAGCGGGAAAGCGTCTCCGCGCCGACCACCAGTGCAGCGTTGATCGAGCCACTACGGATGGCCTGGGCGGCCATGTTGAGAGCGTAGAGGAAACCAGTGCAGGCGGCCAGCAGATCGAACGCGCCGGCGCGGCTGGCGCCGAGCTTATCCTGCACGAGACAGGCTGTGGCGGGGAAAATGTATTCCGGCGTAGACGTGGCACAAACGATCAAATCCAGTTCGGTGGGTTTGAGATTGGCAATGCCGAGCGCCTTCCAGGAAGCCTCGACGGCCAGCGTTGAGGTCGTTTCGCCATCCTGGGCGAGGCGACGTTCGCGGATGCCGGTGCGCTCGACAATCCACTCGTCATTGGTTTCGACCATACGTTCCAGTTCAGCGTTGGTCAATACGCTCTCCGGCACTGCCATCCCCCAGCCTGTGATATGTGCGTATGGCATTGTGTTAATTCTCGAACCGGCTCAAAATGAGTGTAGCATTATGGCCGCCAAAACCGAACGAATTGGACATTGCGTGCCGCACAACCTTCGGGCGCGCCTGGTTGGGTACGTAGTCCAAATCGCATTCGGGATCCGGTGCCTCATAATTGATCGTGGGCGGCAGGAGGCCATCCTGAATGACCTGGACACAAACCGCCGCTTCCAGTGCACCGGAGGCCCCCAAAAGATGGCCGGTCATGGACTTGGTGGAAGAAATCGGCACTTTGTATGCCTGCGCTCCAAAAGCGGTTTTGATCGCGGCGGTCTCCGACTTATCATTGAGCAGCGTCGAAGTGCCATGCGCGTTGATATAATCCACCTCTTCCGGGTGGAGATTGGCGTTCTCCAACGCCAATTTCATGGACAAGGCTGCACCCGAGCCGTTCTCGGATGGCGCGGAAATATGATACGCATCATTTGACGTTCCATACCCGGTGATCTCTGCTAGGATCTGTGCACCGCGCGCTTGGGCATGTTCGAGCGACTCCAAGACCAGCACGGCGGCACCTTCGCCGACGATAAAGCCGTCCCGATTCAAGTCAAAGGGACGTGAGGCGCGCTGCGGATCATCGTTGCGCGTCGAGATGGCATTCATCACCCCCAGACCGGCCAATGCCAATGGGACGACCGCCGCTTCCGCGCCCCCGGCCAGGATCACATCGGCTGAGCCACGGCGGATCGTCTCGGCTGCCTCGCCAATCGCGTTCGAGCCGGTTGCGCAGGCAGTGACGACGGCCAGATTTGGGCCGCGTATGCCAAGATGGATAGCGACCATGCCGGGAGCGGTATCAGCCAGCATCATCGGCACCAGGAATGGGCTGATGCGATCCGGCCCGCGCTCGGCTAACACGGCCAATTGCTCGGTCATGGTGGAAACACCGCCGATGCCCGTCCCGATCAGCGCACCGACCCGGTCGCGGTTGGCGTCGTCAATTTTCAAGCCGGAATGTTCGACCGCTTGCAGTGCAGCCGCCAATGCAAATTGCGTAAAACGATCCATGCGGCGGGCTTCCTTCGAGCCAAAAAGAGCGACTGGATCGAAGCCCTTCACTTCAGCCGCAAAGCGGGTCTTATATCGGCTGGCGTCGAAATGGGTGATCGGCGCGACGCCGGAAACACCCCTCACGAGGGCATTCCAGGTATTCGGCCAGTCGTTCGCCAGGGGGCTGAGGCAGCCAAGCCCGGTGACGACAATACGTTTGTACATGAACAATTCTCCTTTAGTAACTTGGGCAGTAAAAATAAAGAAAAACGTCCACAATTCTGGACGTTATAACACAGCAGGCGAAAATGAGATGCGCCATGTCTGATTTTATCGGATCGCCTCAAAAGCCTGCCGGACGTGGACGCGATCATGTTCAGCAATAAAGCCAACCAACTCTTGTAAAACCATTGGGCCAAAAATGGCATGGCGTGCAGGGCGATCCCACACCGCTTGTAGACTATCCAGCAACGCCAAGAGTTCTTTTCGAACAGCCGTAAACTCCAACAAGGATGTCTTACCGTCTTGACGGGCATACTGGCGTTCTTTTACCCAAACGTCGGTAACCTCCCCGGCAATGAATGGATTCTCCTCAGCCAAAAGTTTACGCAAGCGCGGCAAGTTGACATCCCGGTCAACATCACGCAGGTGGCCGATGATCTCGGTCAGACACCATTCCTCAGGCTGCGGGGAACGGGTCCAGGCCGGCGCGGACAGGTCTCCGGTCAAGCTAGCCAATGCGGCCGGCGTAGAACGCAAGACCGCCATCAAAGCCTGCGGTGAATCATATGCAGGCTTGAGCATCTGGAGGTCAACGCCCTCCAGCCAGACGCGGAATTCTTCCAGCCTCCCTTGGGGCATGGCTGCAAATTCAGACGAGACCTCGTCGTTATTCTTGACCCAGAAAACAGGGAAACCAGCCTGCTGCGCCGGGCGCAGATCCATATCCATGTCGTTGCCGACCATGACGACCGGATCCTCCGGCCAGCCCATTTGCGCCATAACCTCCCCGAAATAGGCAATCGCTTCCTTTACAAAGTGGAAACGCTCATAAGACGAGACCAGCGCAAACGGATACTGTTCAGGCGGCAGATCGGCCCAGCGTAAGCGATGTTCGATAGCCTTGAGCGGGAAGAGCGGATTGGTGGCGACCGCCACGCGATAGCCTTGCTCGAAGGCCCAATCCACCAGGCGAACAGCCTCCGGCCGCGCTTTGGTCAGGCGGCCGAGGGTCGGGAAAACTTCGTCGTAGAAATTGTCAATGGCCTCTTGGAGAGAATCACGTTCCATGCCCAGCTTCTTGAAAAAGCAAGAGTCGAAGACCTCCCGCAGGGTCAGGGAGGGATCGAGGTTGCCCATCATCCGCTTGGTGCCAGACATCAACGCTGGAAGCATGGTCTCCGGCGGCACCACACGGCTCAACGCGCCCGAAAGGGCTTGCAGGTAGGCCGGGAAGAATGCCTCCGTGTTCGTTTCGAGCAGGGTGTCGTCCAGGTCAAGCAGCAAAGTAATGGTCATGGGGTCGAGAGTTTACTTCGCCATTTCGAAAATCTGCGCGAGAGGATGGCACTCGCCACAACCGACGTGCGGGTCAAAGCCAGCGCGCTGCGTCTTCTCGCAGAACGTTTTGACTTGCACGCGGCGCTGGAATGCAGCTGTTACCGGACGGGTCACTTCGGCGCGCAGAACCATGAATTCGCAAGCGTTGGCGCGGGTAATGGCAGGGACCGGGCAGGTGCGGCACAGGTCGCGGGTCCAGGAAGCGCCGGAGGCGGCCAGAAGGCGGCACTCCTCCTGCTGCCGGCCGCGATAATAATCACCGTAGAAATATTTACACTCAGTCCCAGCAGGTGTTCGCATCAGGCTCGTGTGAGGTAGGCGCCGGTGCGGGTGTCCACACGGATGGTATCGTCCTCGTTGACGAAGTTCGGCACCTGAACCTCGAGGCCGGTTTCGGTTTTCACCTTCTTCACCACACCTGTGGCGGTATCCCCACGCACCGAAGCCTCGGCGGAGATCACCTTCAAATCGACCGAGGTGGGCAATTCGATGTCTATTACCTCGCCGCGATAGAAGGTCAGCTTCACTTCCAATCCTTCTTTTAGATAGCCAGCATAATCGCCAACCAAGTCGGCCTTTACAGCCGGCTGGTCGAAGGTTTCATTATCCATGAAGTAATACAGCTCACCATCGGTGTAGAGGTATTGCACGTTATGAAAATCCAGGCGCACATCCTGGACGCGATCGCCAGACTGGAAAGTTTTTTCCAGCGTGGTGCCGGTGCGCAGGTTGCGCGCCTTGACGCGGATAACCGCATTACCACGACCGGGTTTGTGGTGGGCGTACTCGAGCACTTTGAATAGCGTGCCGTCCAGTTCGAAAGTGACGCCTTTACGAAGATCATTGACATCAATCATATTTCCTCACTCTAACATCCCTCGCCCTTGCCCACTCTCCTATTATGGGAGTGGGGTTCGAGGTAAGGGGAATTGCAAACGGGCGAGATTATACTACCGTTCAGTTGAAGGTTACAAGTTGCGGGGTGTCTACTACCATAGGTTGTGAACTGAAATTCCCGCATGATGCGCTTCGGCGGCCGGGTCTTCGCGCAATAACTCGACGGCGTGGTTCAGCACAGGTAGGACTACTTGTAGATTTTCGACCGCCGCTTTCGGGCTGCCTGGCAGGTTGACGATCAGCACCCTGCCGCGTATGCCTGCCACCGCGCGTGAGAGCATGGCGTGCGGCGTGACGCGTAGACTGGCAGCGCGCATCGCCTCGGCCAGGCCAGGAGCCTCGCGCTCGATCACCTGGCGTGTCGCCTCGGGGGTAACGTCGCGCGGCGCGAAACCCGTCCCACCGGTGGTCAGGATGATATCCAGGTCGCCGCGTCCGGCCCAGGCGATCAGCGTCTCACGTAGAGCGGTCAGATCATCGGGAACGACAGCCTGGCAGACCACTTCCCAGCCTTGGGAAGTGACCGCCTCCGCCAGCGCTGGACCGGAGAGATCAGCTCGCTCGCCGCGCGCCGAGCGGTCAGAAACGGTCAGGATGCCAAAGCGCAGTGTCATTTAAGCAATGTCCTTCCCATAAATCCATAAATCCATTTTCTCCCAGCCGCGTTTTTCGTAGAAGGCCATCGCCTCCTCATTATCGCGAGTGACAAGCAAATAGACGCGGATACAGCCTTTTGTCCGCAAGCGTTTTTCCAACTCCGCCATCAGCAGAGCACCAACGCCCTGATTGCGATGTTCTTTGGTCACTGCCAGATGATAGACCAACCCTCGGCGGCCGTCGAAACCCCCAAAAACACTGCCGATTACCTTGCCTTCTTCTTCTGCCAGCAAGAACAAGTCAGGATCATGCTGGAGCTTTTTCTGGATTTCCTCCACCTCATCCGAGCGGCGCAGGTGAATGCCAGGACCCGCCAAGGACCACAGCTTGCGAACGACAGGATAATCCTCTGGAAAGCTAAATTCACGTATCCGGATCGGTACGCTCACAAATCTACCCACTTATGTGCTTGAGCTTTCGAATGAGTTCCTCCGGCATGTACGGTTTGAGCAGGAAATCATTCGCACCAGCCTCTAGGCATTCTTCCCGCAATTCCATGCCCGAGGTCATGATCACCTTCATGCCTGTCAGATCGGGCATCGCTCGCATTTTGCGAACGAGATCAATCCCGTTCATATTTCTAAGGAAGATATCCATCAGAACGATATCCGGCATTTCTTCACACACAGCTTCAAGGACGTCACCGCTTTCACCGGCCAGAACGACTACCTGGAAACCTTCCATACCCAGGAGGGTTTCCAGGAGAGAGACCATCGTACGATCATCATCAGCCAGCAGTACTTTCGGCATTGCTCTTCCCATCCTGTGAGGGTTCTGGCCGAGGAGGGGTACGAGCTGTTCTCGTCTTCTCCAAAGCGGACGCCAGCACATCATCCACCGATTCAGCAAAGATGAATTTGAGATCTTTCTTTACTTCCTCAGGCACATCCTCCAGGTCGGGTTTATTGCGCCTGGGCAAGATCACGGCCTTCAGGCCAGCGCGATGGGCAGCCAGCATCTTCTCTTTGATGCCCCCGACGGGCAACACCTGGCCGCGCAAGGTGATCTCACCGGTCATGCCGACGCCCTTCTTGACCGAACACCCAGAGACCAGCGAGACCAGCGCAGTCGCCATTGTCACTCCCGCCGAGGGGCCATCCTTCGGCTGTGCCCCGCTCGGGATATGCATGTGGATATCCGTCTTCTCGAAGAAATCCTTATCCAATCCCAGATCCTCAGCGCGTGAACGCACATACGACAGTGCCGCCCGCGCTGATTCCTGCATCACGTTACCGAGTGAACCTGTAAGCTGGAAACCTTTTGAGCCTGGCATGCGCGTCGCTTCTATAAATAACACCTCACCGCCGAAAGGTGTCCAGGCCAGGCCAGGCGCCACGCCCGGGATCGAGGTGCGGACATTGATCTCTTCCATCGGCAAGAAGAGGGGATGCCCCAGCAATTCCTTCACAACCTTCGGCGTAACAGCCGCAGGCTGTTTCTTACCTTCGGCAATATGTGTCCCGATTTTGCGGCATACCGATCCGATGCTGCGCTCCAGGTTGCGTACGCCGGCCTCGCGCGTGTACTGGTTGATGATCGTGCGCAGTGCTCGCGGGGTGAACTTCACTTCCTCGGGGTGCAAGCCATTTTCACGCACCTGACGTGGGATCAGGTAGCCCCTGGCAATAGCGATCTTTTCGCTCTCGGTATAGCCGGAGAGGTGAATGACCTCCATCCGGTCGAGCAGCGGCGACGGAATAGTTTCCAAGGTATTGGCGGTGGTAATGAAAAATACTTGGGAGAGGTTGAAAGCCACCTCCACATAATGGTCGCGGAATTCGATGTTCTGTTCCGGATCGAGCACTTCGAGCAAAGCTGAGGCCGGATCGCCGTGAAAGTCGAAAACCAGTTTATCCACCTCGTCCAGCATGAAAATCGGATTGTGCGATTCTATCCGGCGCAAGGCTTGCAGGATGCGTCCGGGCATCGCACCGATGTACGTACGCCTGTGACCGCGGATTTCTGCTTCATCCCGCATCCCACCCAGCGAAATGCGGATGAACTTGCGCTCCATGGCACGGGCAATGGATTGGCCCAGCGAAGTCTTTCCAACACCAGGCGGCCCGACGAAGCACAGGATCACACCCTCGCGCTCGCGACGGATGACATCGCTTGATGGTGCCTGTTCCTCGTCCTTGCGCTCCAGGCGCAGCTTGCGAACTGCCAGGAACTCCAGGATACGCTCTTTGACATCTTCCAGGCCGTAATGATCCTGGTCGAGGATTTTTCGTGCATGGGCGATATCCAGGTTATCAGCAGTACCCTGCGACCAGGGCAGCGTAGTCAGCCAATCCAGATACGTGCGGATGACACCATATTCGGCCGCGGCCGTCGGCAGGCGGGACAGGCGCTCCAGCTCACGTTTGGCCTGCTTTTCGGCTTCCTCAGGCATCTTTGCCGCCTCGATCTTCTTGCGGAATTCGTCCACTTCGATGGCTTGCTCGTCTTTCTCTCCTAACTCCTTCTGGATCGCCTTCAACTGCTCACGCAGGAAGTAATCCCGCTGTACCTTCTCGATCTCGGAACGCGCCTCGTTCTGGATTTTTTGCCCGAGTTGCAGCACCTCCGCTTCTCGCACCAGCAGGCCGACCAGCTTATGCAACTTCTCTTGGGTTGAATCCATTTCCAGGAGCTGTTGGGCGTCCTGAAGCTCTATGCGCTGGAAATTGGCAATAGTGTAGATAGTCTGCAGTGGGTCTTCCAGCGAGGTGATAGACATCACCAATTCTTTGGGTATTGACGGACTCATCTCGGCGATTTGCTCGAACTGGTCACGGGCGTTGCGCGCCAGTGCATCAATTTCGATCCCAGTCTCGACGCGCTCTGGCGCCAGCTCGATCTTCGCCTTGAGATAGGGTTCCGCCTGGATGAACTCGCCTAACCGGAAACGTACCAATCCCTGCACCAACAGGCGGATAGTGTTATCGGGCGCACGGAATAAGCGATGGACAACTGCAATCGTGCCAATTTTGTACAGGTCGTCTGGGCCAGGATTCTCGAGCTCGGGATTGCGCGCGGCCAACAGACCGATAAGCCTGTCCCCAGAAGAGACATCATCCACGAGCTTAATTGAGCGCGGCTGGCCGATGGTCAGTGGCACGGCCGTCTGCGGATAGACGACCACACCGCGCAGAGGCAGTATGGGCAGCACATCCGGATACTTGACCACTTCCCCGGAGGCTGGCTCTTGCTCCGGCTGTTTCTCCGGTTCTTCTTTCTTTTGCAGGCGCGTCAAAATAGAGGGAAGGAACATCTCCTCGAAAGAAGTGTCTGAGGTCCCGACCCACTCAAGAAATTCTGTCAAATTCGCGTACCAGCGTGATGCAGACATAATTGGCGAATGATCAACTCACGATTCTGATTTCAGCAGGTTTGACCTTGGGTAAAACGACGGTCAGAAAGCCATCTTCGTACTCTGCTTCAGCCTTTTCCACATTCACGCCGGATGGCAACTCGATAGCCGTGCTGAATTCCCCAAAGCGGATCTCCATCTGGTGATAAGCGCGCCGCTCGGGCAGGTCAGCGCGCACGCCGCTAATAACCAAGTAATTCTTCTCGATGTTGATCGAAAAATCCGATTGGCGCATACCGGCTATTTCGACCCGCACCACAAAGCCCGTCTCCGTTTCGTAAACATCGGTCGGTGGGCTCCACGAGTAAGATTTGACGTTCACCTGCCAACCAATGGCCTGCAACGTGACGTAAGGCTTTTCGACAGTAGATTGAGATTTCCAGATCAAGGTTGCCATATTACCACTCCTTACTCAATAAGCGCGGCCTGTGCGGCGGCCAACACCTCAGCATAATTGGGTTCCTCACCCAAGACTGGCATGTACGCTGCATACACAATCATGCCAACACGGTTGACCACGAAGACCGCCCGGCGCAAGATGCGCGCTTCTTTGATAAGCACGCCGTACTGCATTCCAAACTCACCGGTCATGTGATCGGAAAGCACTTTCACCTGATCCACACCGGCCGCACCGCACCAGCGTTTCTGCGCAAAAGGCAGGTCCATGCTGATGACCAAAATGGCTATATCTTTGCTCAAAGCGGCGGCTTCCTGGTTAAATTTGCGCGTCTCGCGGTCGCATACCTCTGTATCCAAGGATGGGACAGAGGCGATGATGCGAACCTTCCCCCGTGTATCTGCCAAGCCTTTGAACAGCGCCCAGTCGAGGTCGTGGACGGTGAATTCCGGAGCGGGTTGGCCAGCTCCCAAGTCCGGCCCGATGACGGTAACTCCATTACCTCTAAATTTGATGATCCCGAAACGCTCGATAGCCATCGAAACAAACCTCCTGAAAGCAGCACTTCTAAATAAAGAAGCCACCAAGAACCCGTTTCCTTCGAAAACGAATTCCTGTACGCTGAACGAGCGCCCCTGGCGGGATTCGAACCCACAACCAATAGCTTAGAAGGCTACTGCTCTGTCCGTTGAGCTACAGGGGCATGAATAAATTATACTGCGAATGGACGCAGACCCTTGTATACGCGCGGGCCTGCCAGGGTCCGCAAGATCATGTCCGCCGGACGGTTGAGGCGCGAGCCAATCTCTTCCACGGACATCGGCGTATTTCCGTTGGCCAGCAGCAAACGAAACACGGCGTCAACTATCGTGGTATTTTCCAGAAATCCCTCCCGCCGGGCGCAGTGACTGATCAGGGCATGTTGCAAGCCGTCCATCTGCTGCACCTCGGCCGTTTCCGGGTCAATCCAATCAATCAATTGATCCTCGGGCAATTCAGCGAAAGCTGCCTGGTGTTCCTGGCACAATAGGCTGCGCAGTTCGACGCGCCAGTTGCGGTCGCCCTCCTGCCACCATTTGAAATCAATATGAAAAGGCGTTTGCAGTGTGGGCTTGACAAGGCTGAATTTTCTGACTTCGCTCATCCGTGTGCTCCACTTATCGTAACTTCCTAAAATGCTGGAGAGTTGGGAGGTGCGCGAGCGGCTTCGCCGCCCGCACACCTCCCAACTCCCTTCTTCTTACTTATTCTGGTTCTGCGAGACGGAAGTGCATGTCGCCAACATGGACGAAGGCTGGATTTGTCGCCAGCGTTGCCAACATCGGGCCAGGTGGACAGCGCCGCACGATGTTCAGCGCCGAGTACAACTCTTGCGCATGAACGTGACCTTGCAAATTCAATTTGGATAGATCCAGCATGATATTCTTGACCAGCACCTCGAACGGCGTCCGCTCTTTGGCTGCCTGCAACCAGGCCTGGTCTACGCCGTCCACATCGGGGACAGCGACGATCATCCGCTCATTGTAATCGGCCGAGATGTTCTGCTTCAGAGTCGCAAACACGATGCCGCCATCACGACCGACGAGCACGGTGCGCACCCACTCTTTTGTCGGGCGGCGGGTTTTGGCCTGGACAATGACCCGGCCGGGGTTTTTACCTTTACGCACTACCACCAGGCTGCCAGGCAGCAAATTGTACTTCCGGTACCACTCACGCAAGCCATAAACATAGCGGTTCTTCCGAACAACCCAGGCCGGCATCGCCTCTTTTGTCTGACCATCTACCAAGGTGAAACGGACGCGCGGAGATTCATATGCGGTTGGGAACAGCGTGCGCACGCGTGCCGAGACCGGCAGCGTGCCGACTCGCCAATGAGGATACGTCAGGCTGATAAGGACTTCGTCCACCGGCTCGGGCGGGGAATCGAGATCACTCAGTTCGTCGCCGATTTCCGCTTCGAGGGCCAACATTTCATCCGTCAGGACAGAGGAATCATATTCGATGGGCACATAGCGCAATTGCAACGGAGTCTGCCGTACATCTTCCGGCTCCAGCCGCTGGAGAGACCACAGCACTTCTCCGGCCGGCCCGACCTCGTCAAAGCGCCCATCCTCCTGAAGGGCGTAATTCATCGAAAACTCGATCAGCTTGGGGTTTACATTTTCGGGCAACTCAACTTGCTCAAGCAGGGCATGTGTCGGCAACGGCTTACCGTTGGCCTCATCCAGAACCGCCTCCGCCAAGTTGAGATGACCGACGTTCACATCCACCAGCAGCGCACGCGGGAACCAGCGCCCGGCAATCTTCACGAGACCCTCGTCACTTTGCAGCGCGGTAGTCAACTTTCTCTCAAGCTCCGGACCATAAATAGCCAGAACGTGTTCCCGGCTGAGCAAATCATCAGCTCCCGAGGTTTCAAACGGCTGATTGAGCTTGTGGTCATTCAGGTTAGTGGCAAAGCTGCGCTTGCCTCCGCCTTCGAATTCGACTTCGATAACCTCAAATTCACCGGCCTCCGGGTTCACACCAGGACGCACAGCGATCACCTTTCCCTTTTGCCAATCTAGTGCCGGGAAGACCAGCTTATCGCCTGCTTTATATAGCTCTTTGGGTAGATATACTTTCCCATTCCCCTGCTGCTTCTTGAGCGTTGACGCACGTTCCGCGGAAATACGCGCCTCGATGAGAACAGGCAACAACTCTTTTTCGGTGAGCGGTATTTCGTTCTCGAATAAATAATTATGTATGAATTCAAGGTCTTGCTTGCCGATGCTTAAGGATTTCCAGTAATCCGGTTGCAAAGAAGAAGGAACACGAGCCATAGACTGCCTTGGTTATGTGATTGCTTGTGCAAAGTTCGTCCCGGCCATAGTGACCCAGGCATGATAATTATACCCTACCTTGACAGGTCGTCCTCATTGACTTAAGATGCCTGTATGCTTTAACTGGTTGGGATCGTTTCCTCGCGCGCCATATGGAGAAGCAACCAGATGCGTATCGGTATGATGTCGGATGTGTACAAACCATATATCAGCGGCATTACAAATTACATCGCCTTGAACAAACGCTCCCTCGAACAGGCCGGGCACGAAGTATTCGTGTTCACATTTGGAGACCTGGAGCATGAGGACGACGAGCGGAACATCGTCCGCTCGCCCGGGGTTCCCTTGGTAGATACAGGCTATTACCTTTCCCTTCGTTACAGCCGTCAGGCAAAACACTTGCTCCAGACGATGGATGTAGTGCACGTTCATCATCCTTTTTTGAGCGGATACCTGTCTTTACGTTACTGCCGACCCTTGTGCATCCCGATTGTTTTCACCAACCATACGCGCTACGATCTTTACGCCCAAGCCTACCTGCCGCTCTTGCCAGAGGCTATCAGCGAGACGCTCTTGGAAACCTATATGCCTCAATTCTGCGATGCCGTAGATCTGGTAATTTCACCCTCGCCCGGAATGGCGGAGGTTTTGCGCCAACTGGGAGTTAGGAGTCACATTGAAATCGTTCCCAACGGCGTAGAGCTTCAACGCTTTCGCTGGCCGGGCCAAGCAGCACAACGATCCAGAATGGGTTTCAAGCCGGAGGATATTCTGCTCGTCTACACCGGCCGCCTGGGACCGGAGAAGAATCTCGACTTCCTCATAAAAGCCTTTGCAGGCGTGGCGGAGGCAATCGAAAATATCCACCTGATAATCATCGGCAGTGGCCCGGAGGAGGGGGCACTCCAGAATCAAGCAGCTGAAACCGGCGCGTCAGATCGGATACACTTCACCGGTATGCTGGATTACGATTCATTGCCCGCTTACCTGGCAATGTGTGACGTTTTTGTCACCGCCTCAGTAACCGAGGTGCACCCCTTATCTGTGATCGAGGCGATGGCGAGCAGTCTGCCTGTACTCGGAATCCGCTCAGTGGGAGTAGGTGATACTGTCGAGGATGGCTTCACTGGCTTTCTAGCAAGTGAAAACCAAGCGGCCTTTGCAGCTAAAATGACCCGCTTGTGTATGGATCATGACTTACGGCGCAGGCTAGGCAAAGCTGCCCAAAAAGCTTCTGAACAATATGCCATCGAACACACCACACAGACTATGCTCGAACATTACAAGTATTTGGTTTTCAAGGCAGCTCCGCGCCAGCGTGGATTGTTCGTCCGCTTGCAAAATTTGCTGGAGAAGTTCCGCTCATGAGCGATAAGCGGCAAAGGGTTGGCCAGTGGGGTGAAAAAATCGCCGCCGAATACCTTGTCAAAAAGGGCTACAAGCTGCTGGCGACGAACGTCCGCACGCCGTATGGGGAAATTGACCTGATCTGCCAGCGTGAAAGCCAGATTGTGTTCGTTGAAGTCAAGGCGCGCACTTCGCACACATTTGGCTATCCTGAAGATTCGGTCACGCCGCGCAAGCAAGCCCACATGCTGGCTGCCGCGGAGCATTACCTCCAGGAAGGCGAATTTGACGGCGACTGGCAGTTTGACGTAATCGCCATTGAAGGCTCGCCTGATAGCAAGCTGCCGCGCATTACACATTTCGAAAATGTGCTCACCTGACCTTACCCCCGCCCCCTCTCCTAAAGGAGAGGGGAGACTGCCGCTGGTTGTGATCGTCGGGCCGACGGCGGTCGGCAAGACCGAAATCAGTTTGCAACTCGCTGAGCAGCTGGAAGGCGAAATTGTCTCAGCAGACTCGCGGCTGTTTTATCGTGGTATGGACATTGGCACAGCCAAGCCTACATTGGTTGAACGAGCGCGCGTGCCTCATCATCTCATTGACGTAGCCGAGCCGGACGAGGCCTGGAGCCTGGCTGTTTTCCAAAAGGCTGCGCGCCAATCAATCGCGGACATCCATCAGCGAGGACGGCTGCCATTTCTAGTCGGCGGGACGGGACAATACATCCGGGCGGTGACGCATGGCTGGACGCCGCCGGCTCAGGGTCCGCATCTGCAGTTGCGTTCTGTGCTGGAGGACTTGGCGAAAGTCCATGGCATATATTGGCTACACGAACGATTGAAACTTCTCGATTCTGAGGCCGCCGAAAAAATTGACCCGCGCAACCTTCGGCGGACAATCCGTGCCCTGGAGGTAATCTTTATCACAGGCAGACGCTTCTCAGACCAGCGCGCCCTCGGCGAAACGCCCTACCACCTGTTGACCATAGGCCTGATCCGTCCCCGCTCCGAGTTGTACGCTCGCCTGGATGCCCGTATCGAGACTATGTTCGTCAATGGCTTGCTGGATGAAGTGCAATCGCTGCTCGGGGGCGGGTACTCGCCCGACCTGCCCAGTCTATCAGCAATTGGCTATCGCCAGTGTGTATCTGTCTTGCAAGGGAAGATGAGCCGCGAGCAAGCTGTTATCGAGATCAAACGCGCGACGCGCGTCTTCGTCCGACGGCAAGCGAACTGGTTTAAGCCAGACGATCCGGAAATTTATTGGTTCAATCCCGGAGAAGTAACCGTTCCCTGGCTCGCGGAATTCATCCGCGCTTTTCTTTTACGAACAACCGAAAAAAGCGAACAACACCATTTTGAATAATTAGTTACGAAAACCAGTTGACTTTTGCCTCCTTTGCCTCTATACTACTTACGTAAGGTGATATCCTATTCCTGTGCAAGGAGGAGAGTGGTATGAAAGAACATCCCTGGTTTAAGCGGTACGACAAAGGTGTTCCGCACACCATTGACTACCCCGCCGTAACACTGTACTATTTCCTGGAAGAGTCGGCGAGAAAGTATCCCGACAAACCCTGCACCATCTTCAAGGGGGCTACAATTTCATATAAGGAGATGAATTCGATCACTGACAAGTTAGCCGCTGCGCTCGCTTCAATGGGCGTCAAGAAAGGCGACCGGGTCGGAGTCTTTATGCCGAACACGCCGCAATTTGTCATGGCGTACTTCGGCATTCTGAAAGCCGGTGGGGTGGTCGTCGCCACCAACCCGTTGTACACGCCGCCGGAGATCGAGCACCAGGTCAACGACGCTGGCGTCGAGATCATGCTCGTCATGAGCAACTTCTACGAAAAGATGAAGGTGACGCAGCCCAAGACCAAAATAAAGACGCTGATCGTCACCAACCTAAAAGAAACGCTCCCTCCCATTCTGCGCGTACTGTTCACGGTAGCGAAAGAGAAGAAGAGTGGCTTCCGCGTTGAACTGCAACCGGGTGATATTTGGTTCCAGGACCTGCTCGCCAAGTATTCCCCGACAGACCGACCCAAATTGGAAATTGGCCCAGATGACACCGCCCTTTTCCAATACAGCGGTGGAACGACCGGGATATCCAAAGGCGCGATCGCCATGCACCGCAACCTGGTCGCAAACGCCCTGCAGGTAAAGTCTTATATGCCCGACCTGAACGAGGGTAACGAGTTGGTATTGATGGCTATCCCTCTTTTCCACGTCTATGGCATGGTGGCAGGCATGCTCTTTGCTATGGCTTCCGGAGCCACCATGATCATGGAGCCCGACCCACGTGCGATGAAGGATATTTTGGGTGATATTCAAAAACTTCACCCAACCATCTATCCTGGTGTGCCGGCCATGTACAATGCCATCAACAATCATCCAGATGTTCAAGCAGGGAAATACAATATAAGCTCAATCAAGGCATGTATTTCCGGCTCCGCGCCCTTGATGCGTGAGACGAAGGAGAAATTCGAGGCCTTAACCGGCGGCAAACTGGTCGAGGGCTACGGCCTCTCCGAAGCACCGACTGCCACACATTGCAATCCGGTGTATGGTGAGAGCCGCACCGGCTCGATCGGGCTTCCTTTGCCCGATGTAGACGCCAAAATCATCAACCTGGACGACGGCAAGACCGAAATGCCCATCGGCGAAATCGGTGAACTGGTCATCAAAGGACCTCAGGTGTTCAAAGGCTACCATAACATGCCCACCGAGACTGCCAACACGCTGCGCGATGGCTGGCTCTACACTGGCGACATTGCCCGCATGGACGAGGATGGTTACTTCTACATCGTTGACCGCAAGAAGGAACTCATCAAGCCCGGCGGTTATCAGGTCTGGCCGCGAGAGGTTGAGGAAGCCATCAGCGCCAATCCGAAAGTATTGGAAGTCGGCGTGGCGGGAATTCCAGACCCGTATCGCGGCGAGACAGTCAAGGCCTGGGTGGTGGTCAAGCCGGGAGAGACGCTCAGCGAGGACGAGATCAAGGCATGGTGCAAGGAACGATTGGCCGCCTTCAAAGTCCCAACCCATATCGAGTTCCGCAACGAGTTGCCCAAGACGACCGTCGGCAAAATCCTGCGCCGTGAGTTAGTGAGGCAGCATAAAGAGGCAAGCAGGGGGTAAACGTAAAACATGCCGTAATTCGTGGTGCACAAAAAAACCTCCCCCAGGATGCGAGAGGTTTTTTACGTTTTGCGTCCTACGCCGGTTGCGGCGTGCCACTCCTCTTCGGGACCGGCGGCGGGAAGATCTTCTCGAACTCCTCGCGCGTGAGGGTCTCTACTTCGAGCAGGCGGCCAGCAACTCTATCCAATTCGGCCTGGTATTTCTTCAAAAGCTTTTGCGCCTGGACAAAAGCCTCGTCAACAAGCTTGCGTACCTCGCGATCAATCTGCTGGGCGACTGCTTCAGAATAATCGCGCTGCTCCGAAATCTCGCGGCCGAGGAAGATCAATTCTTCTTTCTGGCCGTAGGTCATCTGGCCCAATTCGCCGCTCATCCCCCAGCGAGTGACCATGTTGCGAGCAATCTTCGTCACCTGCTCAAGGTCGCTCGAAGCCCCAGAGGTAATATCGTCGAAGATGAGTTCTTCAGCAGCTCGACCGCCAAGCAGACCGGCCAGTTGAGCAACCAATTTCTTGCGCGAGGTCAGAACGCGATCCTCCTCCGGCCGGTACCAGGTGAGACCTTCCGCTTGTCCGCGCCCGACGATGGTGATCTTCTGAATCGGGTCCGCCTCGGGAATGGCGTTGATCACTACTGCATGACCCGCCTCGTGATAGGCGATGATGCGTTTCTCTTCGGCGCTGATCAGCCGGCTCTTGCGTTCAGGCCCCATGACCACACGTTCGATGGCTTCTTCAAGCTCTGGTTGGCCGATCGCCTTCTTATTACGCCGAGCCGCCAGGATAGCCGCCTCGTTAACAGTATTTTCCAGATCGGCACCCACGAAACCGGGCGTGCCGCGTGCAATCGTCCCCAAGTCAACATTCGGCTCCAATGGTTTGCCTTTGACATGAACGCGCAAGATTGCTTCACGCCCACGCATGTCTGGCCTGTCAAGCACCACGCGGCGGTCGAAACGACCGGGACGCAGCAGGGCCGGGTCGAGGATATCGGGACGGTTGGTGGCTGCCATGATGATGACGTTGGTGTCTGTATCGAAGCCGTCCATCTCGACCAGCATCTGGTTCAGGGTCTGCTCGCGCTCGTCGTGCGAACCGCCCAAGCCCGCGCCGCGCTGGCGGCCGACTGCATCAATTTCATCCACGAAGACGATGCACGGCGAGTGACGTTTGGCTTGTTCGAACAAGTCGCGCACCCGGCTTGCGCCTACGCCGACGAACATCTCCACGAACTCGGAGCCGGAGATCGAAAAGAATGGAACGCCTGCCTCGCCGGAAACAGCTTTTGCCAACAAGGTTTTACCAGTTCCGGGCGGCCCGACCAGCAGAACGCCCTTCGGGATGCGTGCGCCCAGTTGGATGAATTTCTGCGGCTCGCGCAGAAACTCGACCACCTCCTTCAACTCTTCTTTCGATTCTTCGACTCCGGCCACATCTTCGAAAGTGACAGTCGGGTGATCGCTGTTGAACATGCGCGCCCGCGATTTGCCAAATGAGATGGCAGCATTATTGCTGCCTTGCGCCTGGCGGAAAATGAACCAGAAAAGCGCAGCCAGCAACAAGAAGGGTAAGACGTAACCCGCAAGCGTTAGGATACCAGCCCATGGGCTGGGGGGTTTGACTTCTATCTGGATCTTGTCGGGAGCAAGCTGCGACGGCGTAACTCCTAGATCAATCAATTGAGCTACAAGTGTCGTCTCGGCCTCTTTCTGGGCTGTCTGTTCAATCGTACCACTGCTGCTCGGAGAGATAACCTGCAACTGGTTATCGCTCTGGATAACTATACGCGATACTTTACCCTGCTGAATCAAAGATGCCAACTGGTTGATGGTCAACGGCTGTTGTGCACCCGTCTGTTGCCGGACGTTGAAATAGACCATCGCCACAATAGCAATGAAAAGCAGGAGATAAATAATATATGATTGGTTGCGCGAATTCACACATACCTCCTGTCAGACCACCCTGATTATACCAACCTATATACATCTAATCCAGACCAAGTGAATATATTATATAAAGTTCTAATAAATCATCGCAACTCATACACTCCAATTCATTGAGGCGGCAAAATGTAAATCTCCTCTGCGCAACCGTGCTATAATATGCCCACAGAAGGGGCTTTAAGCCCGGTTGTCGTGAACACCTTGGACAAGATCCTTTCATAAAAGCAGGTTGACACTATGGCAGAAACTTCCAATAAACAAGTTATTTGCATCGAAGATGAACCAGAAATGATTGACTTGATCCGTCTCATCCTTGGCCGGCGTGGCTTTGATGTCAAGGGCGCCGCGGGTGGTCGCGAAGGGCTGGAATTGATCCGCGAAGAAAAACCTGATCTTGTCCTGCTTGACCTGATGATGCCCGAGATGGATGGCTGGGAAGTATATCAGCAAATGAAAGCCAACGAGGCCACTCGCGACATTCCGGTAATCGTCGTAACGGCCAAGGCCCAGAGCATTGATAAAGTCCTCGGGCTGCACATCGCCAAGGTGGATGATTACATCGCCAAACCCTTCAGCCCCCAGGAATTACTGAACAGCATAGACACCGTTCTCCGCAAGAAAAAAGCCTAATCCTGCAAAAACAGAACGGGGCGTTTTTTCGCCCCGTTTCTCGTTTGTATACAAACATGCCCCGCCAAGTTCAAATACAAAATCGAAGCCACGCCCTTGAACAGCCCTTATGGGCTGGCTACTGCGAAAGCTTCTTCTGCCGCCTGCGAGGCCTGACCTTCCACGGTCGCCTCGCCCCGAACGAAGGCCTGCTCCTGGTCCAGAGACGGGAGAGCCGCCTCGACGGGGCAATCCACATGCTGGCTGTCTTCGATGATTTGGCGATCATCTGGATCAACGCGGACTACACCGTCGTTGACAGCCTCCACGCCAAAGCCTGGCACTTGGCCTATTTCCCGAAGCGTCCCGCAAAGTACATCCTGGAAATCCACCCGGAGCGGATAAAGGATTTCAAAATAGGGGACAAGGTAACCTTCATCAATGACTAAACGCCTTTCCATCATCGTCCTTGCTCTACTGCTGGGATTTTCTGCCACCCCGGCCTCAGCGCAAACACCCACGCCCACATCACCTTCGACGGCCGGTCCCGTCTACATCGTCCAGGAGGGCGATACGCTCTGGGACATCGCCGCGCTTTTCAATACAAGCGTCGAAGATATTTTGAGGGCCAATGGAAAGACCAGTTCTGAGATCTACGTCGGCGACCACCTAGTCATCCCTGGCCTGGAGGGCCTGAACGGCACGCTGAACACCGAAATCGTCCCATTCGGGGAGACGTTGCGCAGCCTAAGCCGCCAGTATCGGGTTGACGATGCAATGTTGATGAAACTGAACCACATCGTCAGCCCAACTGAACTATATGCAGGTGTCAAGCTCATTATCTTGCAACAGGAAAGCCAACCTGCCTGGACAGTGCGCTCGAACCTGAGACCGGGTGAGACGATGCTCGAGCTGGCTGTCCGCCAGGATACCGATCCATGGACATTGACCGAGATCAACGAACTTTCCGGAACTTGGGCCGGTTTGCCCGATGATGTGCTTTATCTCCCCTCCGGCAACTCAGACGCCAAAATGACTGGCCTACCGGCCGCCTTTTCCACAGTTGATGTGTCTCCCCTTCCACCCATTCAAGGCACAACCGTCGAGATCCATGTTATTGCCACGCAACCGGTGAGCCTGGGGGGGATGTTGATTGATCAGCCCTTGCACTTTTTCCAAATGAGTGATGGTTCCTGGGTGGCATTGCAGGGCATCCACGCGATGACCGAGCCGGGCATCTACCCGTTAAGGTTGGACGCGATCTTGCCAGATGGCACCCTCCAATCGTTCGAGCAAATGGTGCTGGTAAAGTCTGGCTACTATCCGAATGACCCGATCCTGGTCGTGAACCGTGAAATGATAGACCCCGCAATTACCGAACCTGAAGATGCCCAGATTCGCGATCTCGTGTCCCCGGCAACGCCTGAACGCTATTGGGAGGGGGTTTTTAGGAGTCCTGGTTATTTTCCAGATTGCTATAACTCGCTTTATGGAAGCCGCCGGGTCTACACGACGGAAGATAGAACATTGACCATTTCTGGTTTCCATTCGGGGCTTGATCTTTGCGGCGGCGCAGGGTTGCCAATCTATGCCCCGGCACCCGGGGTGGTCGTTTTTGCTGACCAGCTCGAGGTCCGGGGCTACGCGACGATCATTGACCACGGTTGGGGTGTTTATAGCGGTTTCTGGCACCAGTCCGAGATCCTGGTACAAGCCGGCCAAAAAGTCGAGGCTGGAGACATTATCGGTAAGGTCGGCGGAACAGGGCGCGTTACCGGCCCGCATCTCCACTGGGAGATATGGGTTAATGGTGTACAAGTCAACCCGTTAGAGTGGCTCCAAAAGGCATTCCCCTGATATACTTGTCCCTCTGTTTGGGCGATTGGTCTGGCCATTCTGGTAATCGTGATTTGGGGGACGATCAGCACACTTCAATCCGGAAAATATACGCCAGAAGTCTGGCTTGACCTGACGATCAAAGGGCTGGCCGTCGGAGGCGTGTATGCCTTGATCGCCATGGGATATACGCTGGTCTATGGCATCCTCAAGATGATCAACTTTGCGCACAGCGAGGTCTTCATGAGCGGGCCGTTCACGGCCGTGTTCCTGGCCAACGCACTGGCGAAATCGGGTTTTCTGAACAGGCAGCCGCTGTTGAGCATGCTGATGGTTACTTTGCTGGCGATGGCCGTCTCTGCGGTTGTGGCTATGCTGCTCGAGAGGATTGCCTATCGGCCATTGCGCTACGCGCCGCGCCTGGTACCGCTCATCACCGCCATCGGCGCCTCGTTTTTTCTGCAATACACCTTCCGCGGTCTGTACGGCTCTGGCTTTAAGGGATATCCTACCTTGGCCAGCCTGCAGGGTTCATGGAACATCTTCGGAGTCGAAGTATATAAGACCCAGACCGTCGTGATCATCGGCGCAATCCTGATGATGGTGATCCTTTACGGGATTGTACAATGGACTAAGATCGGCAAAGCCATGCGCGCCGTCTCAGAAGACAAGGATGCGGCTGAACTCATGGGCATTGATGTTGACCGAGTCATCGTCTTTACCTTCGCTTTGGGCGGCGCGGCAGCTGGCGCGGCCGGCATTCTCTATATTCTCCTGTACCCGGTCGTCTGGTTCTTCATGGGTTTCATCCCGAGCATCAAAGCCTTCGCAGCGGCTGTTCTGGGCGGCATTGGCAACGTGGCCGGTGCCTTTCTCGGTGCTATGCTGCTGGGCCTGATCGAATCGTTCGGCCCGAACCTGTTCCTGGATGGTTTGGGAGTTGTCAATCCGGCCCAACTCAAAGATGCCATCGCCTTCATCGTTCTTGTACTGATTCTGATCTTCCGCCCATCGGGTATCCTGGGCGAACGCATCACCGAGGCCAAGGCATAAGGAGGCAAGAGCCATGTTACGCAAATCTTCCATTTGGGTCGAAGCGATCCGCAGCGGCTTGATCGGGGGAGCCGTCGTGCTCTTGCTCTGCCTGGTCGGGATAGTCGTAACCCTTGGGCAAAAAATGATCATCAGCGGCGTGATTTCGATGGGACAGATCTTCGTGGTTGCTCCCATTCTATTCTTTGCCTACGCAACCGCCCGCCGCGCTACAGCAAAGACCGTGGACACCCTCCTGCTCGGCGTGCTTGCCGGTCTATCCAGCGGCGTCATTCTGGCGGCGTTGATCGGCCTCGGCCAGGTCATTAACCTGCGCGCCATGTTCATCAACGCCTCGCCAGCCCTCTATAAGCTGCTGACCTTTGGCTTGACTTTGGGGCCGGGCATCGTCCTGCTGCTCGGCATTGCGGCGATCACAGGTCTGATCGGGGCGGCTTTTCACCTGCTTCCGGCGCGCATTCGCAGCACCCTTGGCCAGGCAATCCTATGGGTTACGCTAATCGGCTTGCTGAGAGATCTGATTATGATTATTGCTCAGAGTTGGGGGAAGGCGGCGATCCTGGTCGAATGGATGTTTGCCGGCAGCGGCCTGACCCTGCTTGGGGTCATTTTCCTGCTGGTGTTGATTGGAGGAATAACCTATTGGCGTTACGGCCGCTCCAGGCAGACACGCGTCAATAAACAAAGCCCCAAGCAGAAACAATGGGTGCGTTGGGGCACCCTGGCGGTCGTGGCATTGATCATGATCCTGCTGCCGCGCATTCTGGGCGTTTTCTTCAGCGACATCCTGGATAACGTCGGCATATACATCCTGATGGGCTTGGGCCTTAACATCGTGGTCGGCTTCGCCGGTCTGCTAGACCTGGGATATGTGGCCTTCTACGCCATCGGCGCTTACACGATGGGTATACTGACATCGCCCGAGCTGATTGCCACTCCCCTGACCTACTGGCAAGCCCTGCCCTTTGCCCTGGGCGTTGCAGTGCTGTCAGGTTTCGTGCTGGGGCTGCCGGTGCTCAAGATGCGCGGCGACTACCTGGCCATCGTCACCCTGGGCTTCGGCGAGATTGTGCGGCTGCTGGTCCTTTCGGACTGGCTGCGCCCCTGGCTGGGCGGCACACAAGGGATACAGCACATTGCTCATCCCGCCATTGGCCCCTTGCAGCTAGGCTCATTGCAAATTTACATGGATCTGGGCTCACAGCAAACGATTTATTACGTGATCTTGGCCGGCATCGCTATTGCAGGTTTCATTGCCTGGCGTTTGAAGGATTCTCGCCTGGGCCGTTCCTGGATGGCCCTGCGTGAAGACGAGGATGTCGCCAAGGCCATGGGCATCAACCATGTGGCCACAAAACTGCTGGCCTTCATGAGCGGCGCCTTCTTTGCCGGATTGGGCGGAACCCTTTTTGCCGCCAAGTTGTCATCAACCTACCCACAAAGTTTTCAACTCCTGGTCTCGATCAATGTCCTGTCACTAATCATTATTGGCGGCATGGGCAGCATCCCCGGCGTTTTCGTCGGCGGTCTGGTCTTGATGGGTTTGCCTGAAATTCTGCGCGAATTCGCTGAATACCGCTACCTGATGTACGGGGCATTGCTGGTCGCTATGATGCTGATCCGACCAGAAGGTCTGATACCCGAAACACGCCGCAGACTGGAACTGCATGAGGAAAAGGAATTGGCGCCGCGTGAAGAGCCTCAACCCGTACTCAAAAACCCCGCTGGCAGGAGATAATCATGGCCATTCTAACTGCAAAGAAAGTCACCAAGCGCTTCGGCGGTCTCGAAGCGTTGGCCAAGATAGACCTGGAAGTCAAAGAGCAGGCAATCCACAGCATCATTGGCCCCAATGGCGCAGGGAAAACGACCTTTTTCAACTGTGCGACCGGCTTTTACACCTCGGAGGAAGGCAACATATTCCTTGAAAACAGGAATATCACCGGCCTTTCCCCCGACCGCGTCACCCGCCTGGGCATGGCCCGCACCTACCAGAACATCCGTCTGTTCCAAAACATGACGGCGGTCGAAAATATCCTGGTGGGAATGCATCCCCATCTCAAGTCCAATCTGGTCGGCGCTATCCTGCACGATCCACGCACGATGCAAGAAGAGCGGGAAGCCGTAGCGGAGGCGAAACGGCTGCTCCAGTTTGTCGGCCTGACCGGCAAAGGCGACCTGATGGCAAAGAATCTACCCTACGGCCAGCAACGCCGGCTGGAAATCGCCCGCGCCCTGGCCAGCAAGCCCCATTTGCTGCTGCTCGACGAGCCAACCGCCGGCATGAACCCAAGCGAAACGCAGGAGATGATGAAATTCATCCGTCACCTGCGCGATGAACTACACATCACGATCTTGCTCATTGAACATCAGATGCGCGTGGTCATGGGGATTTCCGAGCTGATCACGGTACTGGACTTCGGCGTGAAAATCGCTGAAGGGACGCCGGAAGTGATCCAAAAGGACGCGCATGTGATCGAGGCCTATCTGGGCCGTGGCGCTGCAAGCGGCCTCGGCGAAACAGTGCAGTAGCAGCCTAGCGGAGGGATTTCCTATGCCAATGCTCGAAGTCGAAAACATCCATTCATATTATGGCAACATCCACGCCCTGAAGGGAATCTCGTTAACCGTCGAGAAGGGTGAAATCGTTACGCTCATCGGCGCGAACGGAGCAGGTAAATCCACTACGCTGCGCACAATTACCGGCATCATGAAACCACACGAGGGACACGTCCGGCTAGATGGCGAGGATCTGGCTCCCTACAAGCCGCACGAGATTGTCTACAAGGGCATGGCCATGGTACCGGAAGGGCGACGCATTTTCGCCAGCCTTTCCGTCACCGAAAATCTGGAGATGGGCGCGTACAGTCAGAAGAACAAACAGGAAATCGCTGCTGATCTGGAACGCGTCTTCACCCTGTTTCCGCGGCTAAAAGAACGCCACAAGCAGGTTGCGGGTACACTCTCAGGCGGCGAACAACAAATGCTTGCCACCGGCCGCGCTTTGATGGCTCACCCCCGCCTGCTTCTGATGGACGAACCTTCCATGGGCCTCGCGCCGGTGCTAGTGGAGAACATATTCGAGACCATCAAGGAAATCAACAAGGAAGGGACGACCATCCTGTTGGTCGAACAAAACGCGTTGATGGCGCTCAGCGTTGCCAGTCGCGGTTACGTCCTGCAGACCGGCGAAATCGTCCTGCATGATACCGCTGAGAAGCTCAAACAGAACAAAATGGTACAAAAAGCTTATTTGGGTATGGAGTAAGTGCCGCTATTTGGGAATTTGGCGCAGAGGTAAAATAAACACCTCTGCGCCTTTATTTTACAGAAAGGAAATTGACATGACTTTCCCTGCAACAGTCGAGGTCGTCATCATCGGCGGCGGGGTGATGGGTGCAAGTACGGCCTATCACCTGGCCGCTCGCGGCCAAAAGAATGTCCTCCTGCTCGAAAAGGAAGAGTTCTTCGGCCAAGGCGCAACGGGGAGATGCGCGGGAGGCGTTCGCTATCAATTCTCGACCGAGATCAACGTCCGCCTCTCGCTGGAAAGCTTGCTGATGCTGGAGCGCTTCAAAGACGAGGTCGGACAGGAAATCAACTACCGAAAGTGCGGTTATCTCTTTGCCCTCACAAGGCCCGAGGATGTGGAATATTTCCGCCGCAACGTGGAACTTCAGCATCAGCTCGGCGTCCAGACCGAGTGGCTGACCGGCGACGAAACCCGCCTGCGCGTGCCCCTGATGCGCTTCGAGGATGCCCTGGCAGGGACGTTCAACCCCAAAGATGGGCTGGTGGATCCAAATAGCGTCGTCATGGGTTACATCGGGGCAGCGCAGCGAATGGGCATCGAGGCGCTGAACAATGTGGAGGCTGTTGGGCTGAAGATTGCAGGAGGGAAAGTAAAAGGCGTGGAGACGAACGAAGGTTTTGTGGCCGCGCCGGTCGTTGTCAACGCTGCCGGACCCTGGGCCGCCCTCATCGGACGAATGGCCGGGGTCAACATCCCGCTCGCCCCCCTCCGCCGCCAAATGTTGACCACCACGCCGCTCCCCGAATTGCCAGCGGATTTTCCCTTCGTCATTGACTTCGCGCAATCCCTCTATTTCCACCGCGAAGGCGATGGCCTGCTGACCGGCATGTCCAATCCGAACGAGAAGCCGGGATTCGATCAAAACGTGGACGAAGATTTCGAGCTTGTGAATCTCGAGGCAGCCACGGCGCGTATGCCCTTGCTCGAAAAGGCTGGTTTGGTCTCTCATTGGGCCGGCCTGTACGAAGTTACGCCCGATGCACATCCCATTTTCGGAAGCACCCCGGTGGAGGGCTTTTACCTTGTTGGCGGTTTTTCGGGACACGGCTTCATGCACGGCCCGATCTCCGGGAAATTGATGGCCGAATACATCCTCGACGGAAAATTCCAGAGCGTGGACGTTTCCATGCTTGATCTGGCGCGGTTCGAGGAAAAGAGAGAGATCAGGGAATATAATGTTGTATAGCGTGTCATATGCCTTCTGCTGAGATCATCACCATTGGAACCGAGCTGCTGCTCGGCGAAACCGCTGACACGAACACCCGCTTCATCGCGCGGATGCTGCGCGGCCTGGGAATTGACCTATTCCGCGTCACCACCATCGGGGATAACACCGAGCGCATTGCCCAGGCTATTCGCGAAGCAATGATGCGCGCCGAGATCGTCATCACCACCGGCGGCCTTGGCCCGACTGTGGATGATCCAACCCGCCAGGCGGTCGCCCAGGCTGTGGGTGTGGAATTGGAATATCGCCCTGAGCTATGGGAGCAAATCGCCGCCCGCGTGACTCGTTACGGCCGCACACCCACCGAGAACCAGAAACGACAGGCTTACATCCCTGAAGGAGCTATTGCCATCGAGAACCCGGTCGGCATAGCGCCAGCTTTTATCGCCGAGAATGGTCACAACGCCATTATCAGCCTGCCCGGTGTGCCGCGCGAGATGGAAACGCTCCTGACGCAAGCGGTGATCCCTTATCTCCAAAAACGCTACAACCTGCATGAAATCATCAAGATCCGCACCCTGCACACTGGTGGAGTCGAAGAAGCCTGGATAGACGAACAAATCGGTGACTTGGAAGCGTTGACCAATCCGACCGTCGGCCTGAGTGCCCACTCTGGCATCATAGACATCCGCATCACTGCAAAGGCTGGGGGCGAGGCGGAAGCTGACCGGATGCTTGGCGAAATCGAGGCCGATATCCGGGCGCGGCTCAGAAGGGTCATTTACGGGGCAGACGATGACACCCTGGAAGCGGTCACGCTTCGGGCCTTGGCAGAGCGGGGCTGGACCCTGACCTGTCTCGAAAGCGGACTGGACGGCGCGCTGACCGAGCGCCTCGCCCGGGTCAAGAATCCGGCCTTCCTTGGCGGGAGCGGGCGAAAGTTCCCGCCAGAAGCACTGGAGCAGGCGCTCGAAGAAGTGCGTCGCGAGGCCCAATCATCGGTCGCGTTGGGTATCACATTATCGGTTACGGAGGAACAGCAAGCTGTGACCATCCTCCTCGTCACGCCGCAGGGAAAAGACGAACGCCACCTGACCTATGGCGGGCACCCGCGCAACGCCCCGCGCTGGGCAACGAATATGGGGCTGGATGCCCTCCGCAGGCGCGCTCTCGGGATCTCCGACTAAACATGTCGCTGCCACGCGTACAAAGGGTTTTCCTTATCGTTTTCATCAGCATGGTCGGGGCGGGATGCTCACTGCCGCAGGCTGTTACCCCAGCCGATCCCGCAGTCACTGCCTTGCTGGCTGCAGAAACGCCAACGGTAACGCTGACGATCACTCCCTCGCCGACCGTCAAGCCAAGCAAGACCGCGCTCCCCACGGCACAGCCAACTGCCACTTCGACCCTGACCGAGACGCCGACCCCATCTCCGCAAAGCAACAGGATGTTCATCATCGGGTTTTCAGTCGGCGGGCGGCCGCTGGAGGTTTATCAGTTCGGCAGCGGGCCAAGCGAACGACTGATTGTGGCCGGCATCCACGGTGGGAACGAGTGGAACACTATCTCCCTGGCTGATGCGCTGATCGCGCACCTGCAAACGCATCCGGAGATCATTCCGGGTGACGTTACGCTCTATATCCTGCGCGACCTGAACCCCGACGGTGAGGCACGCGGCCACGACGCGGGTGGACGCACCAACGATCACGGCGTGGATCTCAACCGCAACTGGCCGGCGAACTGGCAAGCCGAATGGGAGGACGAAAACTGCTGGACGCTGCGACCGGTATCCGCCGGAAAATACGCCGTTTCCGAGCCGGAGACCAAAGCGCTCCAGCTTTTTTTCCAGCATCACGAGATTGCCGCCCTCATCAGCTACCACAGCGCCGCGCTGGGCATCTTCCCTGGCGGCCTGCCGCCGGATAAGAACTCGGTCCGCCTGGCAAAGGCTGTCGCGGCTGTCAGTGCGTATCCCTATCCGCCAATAGACACAGGCTGCCAGTATACCGGCGCGCTGGTGGATTGGGCCTCGCAGCACGGCATCGCCGCTCTCGATATCGAATTGACCAATCACACGGATACCGATTTCGACATGAACTTGCGAATCCTGAACATGTTCATGAATTGGAAACCTTGAGGGCCCTGCCGTGCTATAATTACTGTGATGGATATTACCTATTTGACAAGCCGCCTCGTACCGGTGTTGAAGCGGTACAATGTCCAGAAGGCTCTTCTTTTCGGCTCGCTGGCGCGCGGAGAAGCCTCGCCTCGCAGTGACGTTGATTTGATCCTCATACAGGATACCAATCGCCGTTTTCTGGATCGTTATGATGGCATCTTGTTGGAGATAAGTAAAATTGTAGAAGACCGAGATGTGGATTTATTGATCTACACGCCAGAGGAACTTAAAAAACTGGCCTCGCGCCGCTTTTTCAAGCAAGTTTTCAGGGAGGGCAAAGTAATCTATGAGTCATACTGAAGATCGCCATGAAGCAGGACGCTGGCTAAAAACCGCCGAAGAAGATCTGCAAGCCGCAAAAGCATTACAACAGGCTGGCATGTACGCTCACGCTTGTTTTCTTTCCCAACAATGTGGAGAAAAAGCGGTCAAAGCTATCTGGTATCTGATAAGCGAAGAACCTTGGGGGCATTCGATTCAACGTCTGGTTATGCAATTCCCCAAACCAGAATTGTTTTCCGAACGAGAGAGTTGGTTACAGCGCGCCGCTTCGCTGGATAAGTTCTACATTCCTACCCGCTATCCAAATGGACTTCCAGACCTGACCCCGGGCCAAAGTTACTTCAACCATGATGCAATAGAAGCTATTGAGCAGGCGGCATTCTTCTTGGAATCCGCACGCGAATTACTGACCTGAGTCGGAACACTTCAACCTGAAAAGTCTGGGCGGCGAAAGAGCCGCCTTTTGCTAATAGTTGCCAAAAGGAAGATTATATGGAACAGGCTGACCTTCTGCTCACCAATGCCATCGTCCTGACAATGGACGAAGCACTTCACCAATACGAACCCGGCGCGGTAGCCGTGACAGGCGATTCCATCGTCGCCGTCGGGCCCGAGATGGAAATTCGCGCTACATACAGCGCAGCGCAAACCATTGATTGCGGCGGAAAAGTGCTGATGCCGGGCCTCGTCAACGCCCACACCCACGTCCCGATGACGCTGCTGCGCGGCCTGGCTGACGACCTGCGTCTGGACGTCTGGCTGATGGGCTACGTGATGCCGGTCGAGCGCCAGTTCGTCTCGCCAGATTTCGTCCGCCTGGGGACGCGCCTGGCCTGCGCCGAGCTGATCCGCAGTGGCGTGACATGCTTCGCGGACATGTACTACTTCGAGGAGGATGTCGCCAAAGCCACAGCCGAGGCAGGGTTGCGCGCCGTCTGCTCGCAGACCGTGCTAAAGTTCCCCTCGCCGGATGCTGCCTCCTACGAAGATTCACTGGCCGCGGCGCGCGACTTCATCCAACGCTGGAAAGGCCACCCGCTCATCGAGCCGTCCGTCGCGCCGCACGCCCCCTATACCTGTACGCCCGAAATCTTGCTCGCCACAGCCCAACTGGCAGCCGAATTCGACGTGCCGCTGCACACGCACCTTGCCGAAACAGCTTTGGAAGTCGAGAACATGCGCAAGGAAAACGGAATGCCGATCGTTCCATACGTCCGCAAGCACGGCCTGTTCGACGCCAAGGTGCTGGCCGCACACTGCGTCCACGTGGACGAGGGCGAGATACGCACACTGCTGCACGCCGGCGCAGGTGTGGCGCATAATCCTTCCTCGAACCTAAAACTCGCTTCTGGCATCGCGCCCGTGCCGAAGATGATTGAGCTTGGACTGAATGTTGGCATCGGCACAGACGGCGCAGCGTCCAACAACGATCTGGATATGTTTGAGGAAATCCGGTTGGCAGCTTTCGTGGCGAAAGTCTTCAGCGGCGACCCGACCACCGTTCCTGCCACGACCGCGTTGACAATGGCCACCCGCCTGGGCGCGCGTGCGCTCCATCTCGGAGCTCTGACCGGCTCGCTCGAAACAGGCAAGCGCGCTGACCTGATTCTGGTGGACCTGACGCCTGCACACAACGCGCCGCGCTTCCGCCACGACGCACACAACCCCTACGCGCAGCTCGTTTATGCTGGCAAAGCCAGCGACGTGAGCGACGTGATGGTCAACGGCCAATGGCTGATGCGGGACCGTCAACTATTAACACTGAACGAGGCCGATTTGCTGGCACAGGCGCAGGAATACGCCCATCGCATTGACGCCTTTCTCATCGAGCGAGAACAATCCGTGCTGTCGAAGCTGGTCGTTTTGGGCGGCTCGATAGAGGAGGAATCCTTCGAGGTGCAGGTAAAGGTCAAATTGGATGACCCGGCTGCGGTCCAGGAGGCGCTCCGTCGGGACGAGATCAAGATCGTCTATCAGCGGCATTACCACCAGCACGATAATTACTTCACCTTCAGCGATCCATCCCAGGGCCGCCTGAGGTACCGCGAAGACGAGTCTGTCGGGCCAAAGGGCGAGATCGTCAACGTTCGCGCCCGCCTGACCCTGATTGGCCCAGCGCGCGAGGGCAGTTTCAGGCACGATGTGCTTCTATCGCGCAGCCGCTACCTGGCGCCTGCGACCAATAGCCTGCGTTTCTATCGTGAGTATTTCAAACCTACTTCCGTCGTTCCGGTTGATAAGATACGCCTGCGCTGGCTGGTGAATTTCAAAGAGACGGAGTTCTACGTCAACCTCGATCACTTCGAGACCCCAAAGCCGGTGGATTACCTGGAGATCAAGAGCCGCACCTGGAGCCGTTCGGACGCCGAGCGCAAGGCGCAGTTGGCGACAGAACTCATCACCCTGCTGGGAGGCTCGCTGAGGAAAACTGTGAAACAAGATTACATCGAAATCGCGAGCAAGAGAAACAGGGGAGGCTGAGACAGTATCTCCTGGCCTCGTAAGCATCCTCAAATGGCTGCGAGGGTTGTAAAGAAGAAAGGTTCCGTGATGACCCGCTGCATAGAACGGAGGTAAATGCCATGCGTAAGTTTCTGACTTTCCTATCGAAAACCATTGCTGTCATCTTTGCCATCCTGTTCGTGATCACAGCCGTTCTAGTCATCTTGCTGTTCAACATCGAACGTAAACTGTTCGACGCCGACCTGTACAAGAGCGCTTTGGCTGACCAGCAAATCTACGAACGCCTGCCCGGGATCGTTGGCAATCTATTGACAACGAGCATATCCTACAACCCGTGCGCCGAGAATCCACTGCTGTGTGAGGACATACCGGACGAACTAAGGGCATGTTACATTCAAAAGCTGGGCCAGGAACGCTATGTCGCTCTTGCCAGCGGCCAGGAGCAGCCGACTGAGGCGGATTTGCAGAACACCCAGTCCTGCCGCGATCAATACGGCCAGCAGCCTGAACAGCCTGCCATGAAACAGAATATGCTTTTGCTCGGTCCCTCCGAACTGGTGGGGTGTTATAAACAAGCCCTGGGCGATGAATTCTATCAGACCCTTGCGCATGATGAACGACACCCGACCGAAGCCGAGTTCATCAGTCTGACGCCGTGCATGCCGAAGATTCCTTCGGACATTAACCCATTCAGCTATGCCTCTCCAGAATTACAAACTTGCACGCGGGATGCGCTGGGCGAGGATGTCTATAACGAAATATCCAGTAACAAGCGTCCTCCAACCGATCCAGAAATGACGCAGATGGCATCCTGCTTCGCCCGCCTAGGCTTTCCAAGCATAGAGACCCCTGCCAGCCAGGGGACAAGCGAAAACCCTCTGCTCACAGCCCCACCGGATGTGCAGGCTTGTGTGAAACAAGCCATCGGTGAGCAAGCTTACGATGAGTTGTATAACAATAAACGTCCTCCGACCGAGACCGAGATACAGCAGATAACCCCCTGCTTCGGTCAACTCGGCAGCCAGGGAGGCGGCCAAGAAGGAGGAATGCCGCCTTTCATGCAAAATCTCAAGGCCTCGGATTGGGAGGCCATCATCAAAATTCTCATGCCGCCCGATGAACTCCAAACAATCACAGAAAACACTCTCGACCAGCTCTTCGCTTATCTCGATGGAAAAACGAACCGCGTCAGCGTTTCACTGATGAAGCTGAAGGAACGTCTCGCCGGACAGGCAGGGAAGGACGCCATCCGTCAACTGATCGCTGCTCAGCCGCCCTGCACAGAAGAACAGCTGGCTCAAATGTCAGCTGGCAAGCTTGGCGGCGAGCAAGGGATGGTGATATGCAAGCCGCCCGAAGAAGCCCTCGCCGTGATGCTGCCTGAACTCCAGACCCAAGTGAATGCGCTGGTCACGGATATGCCCGATGAAACCATGATTATCAAGCCTTCCACACCATCCGCTCCAGTCAGCGGCAGCGGCCCATTGGGGAACGATCCCCTCACGGTCCTCCGTACCGTCCGTCTGGGATTGCGCCTCAGCCCTCTGCTGCCACTAGGCCTGCTCTTGCTAGTGACCCTTTTCGGCGTTCGTTCGCTCAAAGGCTGGCTGCGCTGGTGGGGTATTCCCTTCTTTTTCGCGGGGGCCATCGCCCTTGCCCCGGGAATTACGATCCTGCCCGCTCTGAACTGGGCCTGGAATAACTATGTCACTTCTCGCATTCCGCCATACCTCCCAACAGATGTCGTCAGCATCGGCCACGATCTGGCAAGCTACCTCCTGCGCAGCCTGTCAGGACAAATAACCCTTCAGGCAGGCATTCTGGCAGCAATAGGACTGGCAGCGTGGATAGGCTCGTCTTTCATCAAAACCAGGCGTAAAGAGAGCACAACTGCTGCCACACCGCCGCCCGAATCGCTCATGTAGCAATCAAGGAAATGGATGTAGGGCGAGATCGTGTCTCACCCTTACATCAAACATAGGAGACATGCCCATGTCAGACTCCCCTTCCCCGCAACAATCAAACACGCTGGGTACTGCCAGCCTGGTGTTGAGCATTCTTTCCCTGGCCCTCGTCTTTGGCATCGGCTTGTGCGCGCTGACAGGCGTCGCGCAGCAATGGGTCCAGCTCGTCGGCACGCCGCTGTTCATTTGCGGTGGGAGTAGTGCCTTCCTGGGCTTTCTCGGCGCAGTACTGGGGGCGACTGGCCTCTTCGGCAAGAATCGCTCGAAAGCGACAGCCATCGTTGGATTGATCCTCGGACTGGGCGGGATTTGCCTCTTCGCAGCGATCTTGATTCTGGCGGGCAGAGGCGCGCCTTGAAGCGAATCCTATTGGCTGCCATCGCGCTCCTGCTGGCGATCCTCACCTGCAGCCGACCGGCAACCACCACGCCATCATCCCCTCCGCCCTCTGCCCCGGCCCCTGTCTCTAATCCCAACTTTACCATCTCGGTCGAATACGGCATCCTGGGCGTCGCACTGACGTACGCGGAAGCCGGGATTACATATTCTAAACTTCAGGATGCCTTTGTCATCTGGGGCAACATCGAACCGGAACCAGGCAAATACCAGTGGGGTCCGCTCGACGCGCTAGTGCTGGAATACCAACAGGCTGGGTTCACCGGACTGCAAATGAACCTGACCGCCCTCTCACCCTGGGCATCCTCCATCCTGCCAGCGCTCGGAAACCAGGGGGATACCTTTCCCAAAGAAGAGTACCTGGATGAATACGCCGCCTACGTGACCGCCGTCGTCGAACGCTACGATCACGATGGCGTGGACGACATGCCCAGCCTGCTCTACCCCGTCCGCGACTACGGTATCGAGCGCGAGTTCACCGGCTACTGGCCGGGCAGCGCGGACGAATACGTCCGCCTGCTCGAAATCGCCTATCCCGCCATCAAGGCCGCCGACCCCGAGGCGCGCGTCCTGTTGGCGGCACTGCTGATAGCCGACATCTTTGAC
>Ga0209609_10000106_pt1 | contig 47115 bp, 46 predicted proteins | sample LakKivw325mmetaG_FD_184136 | JGI IMG/M metagenome (GOLD analysis project Ga0209609, IMG submission 184136) | Anoxic lake water microbial communities from Lake Kivu, Rwanda to study Microbial Dark Matter (Phase II) - Lake Kivu water 325m metaG... | ecosystem: Environmental > Aquatic > Freshwater... | reverse complement strand
CTCGCTCTTTGAGCCGGAGTTAATTCTTGACCGTATTTTTGACTATCTCGGAGTTAAAAGCAAGGAATTTGAAAAGTTTAAGGAGTTGGAAAACGAAATCGTGCACTTCAAAAAGGTTAGGTTTGCTGATGGTGAAAAATATGAAGAAATCAAAAAGAAAATTGATTTTGTAAGACAATATCCTGATAAGAAAAAAGATTTGGAAAATAATTATGGTAAAATCTCTCCTGAAGAATATGGTAAACAATTGAAAATTTTTGAAGAGGCCGGAAAATATGAGATTAAAAACCAAAAAATTAATATCAAGTTTCTGGCTAACCATTACTATCTTCCGGTGATAGTTTCAGAGACAGAAAAAATTGACTATCTAAATCATATTATCAATGTTGATAGCGAAGTAAGATTTATTAAAGAACTGGAAGAATATCTTACCAAATCCAATAATGTATTTACGCAATTTGACTGGTGGATGTTTTCAAAACTTGATCAAACGCTGGACGAGGTTTTGATTCCTTATTACAATCCAAAAGAAAATAACATCGCTAATTTCAAACCCGACTTCATATTTTGGGTTCAAAAGGGCAAACACTATTTGATTTTGTTTGTTGACCCGAAAGGAACCGAACACGCTGACGGATATAGAAAAATTGACGGCTATTCAAAGATTTTTGAAATTGGTACACAAAAGCAAAGCAGAGATTTTTCATACAACGGATTTACTATAAACACAAAGCTATTGCTCAAACCGAGGAGAGCGATAGCAGAAGTTTTGGAAAATTACAAACAATACTGGTTTGACAACTTTGTTGATTTTGCAGAGAAAATAAAAGCTCCCGCTCTTATGGATAAAACAGAGTGACAGAAAATAAGAAAAGACTACAGCGAAGATGGAATTTACAGCAGGTTTTAGAACTCTGCGGAAGCCTTAGGCTTCCTTGCCACATTGCACTTGCGCCTATCAGCTCAGTGCACATAACAGCGGATAAACGATTGGATCATGCATAGCCTCACCCAAATTTTCCTTTGGGAAAACTTCGTTTATCCGCACACGTTAGGACAGATAAAGGGCAATGGAATGAATAATACCAGAGCAAGAAAGTGGTATTTATTGATCTGTTTTTTTGCTTGCTCCTGTTCTCCGATTTACTTTCCCAATGTGATTAATACCCCTCTTTTTACTGAAAAGGGACAAATCAGCGCCGCGGCTAATTTCAGTTTTTTGGGATCTTTAAATATTGAGCTCAATAGTTTTGATCTGCAATCGGCGATGGCGGCGACTGATAATGTGGCAGTGATGTATAATTACAGTTACGGAAAGATGGGCCGAAGTGCTGATCATGATTTTCACGAACATAAGTTCCAGGAAGCTGGGGTGGGATATTACAGGACTTTTTTTAATAAATATAATTTTGAGAGTTTTGTTGGTTATGGTAAGGGCTGTTCCGAAACACGCAATGTTGGTTCCGCCGATCATAGGGACCGGGAAATAAAAGGAGACTATGACCGGTGGTTTTTTTATCCCACCATAGGATTCTCAATGGATCTAAAAGGTGAGAATAGATTTGATCCAGAACGGGTTGAGGGCGGGATAACGACGAGAGTGTGCAATTTAAAATGGAGAAATGTTGAACATAATTTAAAAGGTACCGTTCTGAAAGAGAATTGGTACATCGAACCGGCAATTTTCGTGCGGGCTGGATGGAAGCATTTTCTATTCCAATTTCAGTCTGGCCAAATTTACGCGCTGTTCAAAGATGATTTGGTCGAGTCATCCGATGGTTGGTTGAGTTTTGGGATTATTTTCAATTTTGATTTGTATTGATATCAACCTGGTAGCTGATCAGGGATAATATTCTGACAGGTAAAAATAATTCAAATCTTGAAAGAATACTTATGCTGACAAGACATTCCATAATAGCGGCCCAGATCCTGTTCAGTTCCGTGTTACTGGCTCAGGATAAAATTAATTCGACGATACCGGTGCTGTATTTGCCGCAGGGGTATGTATTCGAATCGCTCAGTAGCACCGGATTCTATAATGCCGTGAACAGTCACATAGCGAATCTCGGCGGTGGCAATCCTGCCGCTCTTACTGATTACCGCAAATTAGCGTTGGGCGTCGCCTACCAGTTGGAAACCTCACCGCAACCCGGTTGGATGAGTTTTGAGCAATCACGAGTCCAGAACCTGTATCCGCAGGCGGCAGGACTGGTTGTTCCATTCCGAGCTTTCCGATTCGGAGGGGGATTCAGCCAGCGCTACAATTCACTTTTGGATTTTGGAAAATTGCCAGAGACCGCGCCCGAACAACCCGACGGCACCGGTAACTATATTAAGTCTAGTAAAAGCGAGGTACTCTGCTGTTACTCCGCGATTGTTACCTATTCTTTCCAAGATTGCCTTGCGCCAGGGAATATACTAAGCATCGGGTTGACCGGCGGCCTTAACCATCTGAACTTAAAACAGAATATCGGTGAACTGCGGTTGCACGAGAATTTTCTTACACTGAGCTGGACCTTCGGTATTCACTATAACGATGGTAATAAGGTCTTTATCGGACTGACCTATCTCCGCGCTCCGGAGTTTGACGATAGTTTTATTTACGAAGGCGAACGCATCCGGGTCAAGGATAAGATGCCGGACAAACTCCACTTCGGCATAGGTTATCGCCCGCATCCGGCTGTGAACATCGCGGTGGACCTGGTCAATGTTTACTGGCATCAGCGCACTCGAGCGTCAAATCCTCAGACCAACTATGCCGACATTGCGGGTAATCTGCAGGTCAAGCTGACCCAACGACTAGCGCTGACCGGTGGTTTTCTCGCTTCCGGTTGTCGCTTAAGTTCGTACCTGACACCCTTTGATAATAATATTTACGGTTTGTATCTATTAGGCGGTATGAATTGGCGATTGCGGCATTTTGACCTGGACTTAGTCTATGGTGATAGTACGGAAAATTCCGGCGCCTGGCGTCAGCAGAAAATCGGGAAAGTAGCCATCGGTTATTACCTGTAACAACCCGAGTCTTTCCGACTAACGCAGTTTTCTACTCAGGGATTGGCGGTTGATCCGCCGCGCGAACGTAAGGCAATTATCACCGTCACCGCTCGGCGCTGATGGATGCCGGAGGCTTCCGAAACGTCTTTTTTTTACTTATTTTCTGATTATAATTGTATCCGACAATGTAAACAGGGACGGTCAAATGAAAAGTTTTCAGCTATGGGGTAAGGTAAGCGGAATTGCGGTTGCCATCGTCGCGACTTTGTGGTGGGTGCAGTGCGAACGGGAGCGGACGGAGATGCAGGGGCGTGCGGTCGTTTTTGGAAAATTGAGTAACGGCACCGTCATCGAAAAATATATTCTGTCCAATCGCCGGGGCATGACCGCCGAGATCATCAACTACGGGGCAATTATCGTGGCGCTGAAAACCTCTGACCGCGAAGGTAAAATCGCCGACGTGATTCTGGGCTTTGATAGTCTGGAGGCCTATGAACGCGACAATTCCTTTCAGGGAGCGATCGTCGGCCGTTACGGCAACCGGATCGATAAGGGCCGCTTCAGTCTGGACGGTCAGACCTATCAATTGAGCATTAACAATGGCGCCAATCATCTGCACGGCGGATTAAAAGGATTTTACAAACAGGTCTGGACGCGCGAAGGTCTGAACCGTCGCTCAGTGACGCTGAGTTACTGCAGTCCCGACGGCGAGGAAGGTTATCCCGGAGAAGTCCGGCTCACGGTTATTTACACCGTCACCGAGCGCAACGAATTGAAAATCGAGTATCGCGGAACGACTGACAAACCGACCATCCTGAATCCGACCAGCCACTGCTATTTCAATCTGAGTGGTGCGCCGGAACGAAGCATCCTGGAGCATGAACTAATGATCGACGCCGACTGTTTTACGCCGGTGGACAGCGGCCTGATTCCGACGGGTGAAATTCGCGCAGTGGCCGGGACGCCGTTTGATTTTCGGACAGCCAGGGCAATCGGACAGGACATCAGCGCCAACGATGAGCAGGTTTTACTGGGCAAGGGCTATGACCACAACTGGGTGCTCAACGGCTATCGCCGGCAAGTGCGCACGGTGGCGACGCTCTACGAGCCGGTCAGCGGGCGGCTGATGGAAGTACTCACCGACCAACCCGGTCTGCAATTTTATTCGGGAAATTTTCTGGATGGTTCGCTGATCGGCAAAGGTGGCGTACGCTATAATTATCGCACTGCGCTGTGTCTGGAGGCGCAGGCCTTTCCGGATTCGCCCAACAAATCGAATTTTCCTTTTGTGGTTCTGCGACCGGGAATGCGCTATCGACAAACCACGATTTATCGCTTTTCAACCAAGTAATCGTCAATAACAGAGAGAGGAAACCGACATGTTGCAGGTTTGGGACTGGATAATCATTGCGGGATATTTTCTGATAATTTTGGGTCTGGCCTGGTGGGTGATTCGCCAGCGGCAGGATACTTCCGCCGAATACTTTTTAGCCGGGCGCCACTTAGGCTGGTTTATCGTCGGCGCTTCGATATTTGCCTCGAACATCGGCTCGGAGCATTTAGTCGGCCTGGCCGGTTCGGGGGCGACAGACGGTGTCGCCATGGCCCATTATGAACTACACGCCTGGTGTCTGTTGGTGTTGGGCTGGGTGATGGTGCCGTTTTATATGCGTTCGAGAGTCTTTACAATGCCGGAGTTTCTGGAGCGGCGTTTTTCACCTGCCGCACGCACAATCCTTTCGGGCATCTCGCTGATTGCCTACGTATTGACCAAGATTGCCGTTGGCATCTTTGCCGGCGGCATCGTCTTCAGCGTGCTCCTGCCGGAGGTCAACTTTCTGGGAATGGACAGTTTCTGGGTCGGTTCGATCCTGGTGATCGTGCTGACCGGGCTGTACACCATTTTGGGTGGGCTGCGGGCGGTCGCCTACACCGAAGCTCTACAGACGATTATCTTGGTTTTGGGCTCGATTCTGGTGACGATTTTCGGCTTGCGCGCCTTGGGTGGCTGGAGTGTCTTAAGGGAGGTGGCCGGTTCGGACATGTTTAACCTCTGGAAGCCGATGGTGCCAGCCGGAGTGGAGGGCACCTGGGCGCCGGTACTGGAAAGCGGACGCATGGCGTGGTACTTCAACCATAATTATCCCTGGTTAGGCATGCTGTTCTGTGCGCCGATCATCGGATTGTGGTACTGGACGACTGACCAGTACATTGTCCAGCGGGCTCTGGGTGCGCCCAACGAAACCGCCGCCCGGCGCGGTTCAATCGCCGCGGGATTTTTCAAATTACTGCCGGTGTTCATTTTCATCATTCCCGGCATGATCGCCTATGCTTTGGCCGTCAGCGGCAAGGTTCCCGTTTTGCAGAAGGAACTGATCGGGATGGATGGTGTGATAATACGGAGCAATGCGCAGAGCGCGTTTCCGCTTTTGGTGGCGCATGTTCTGCCGGTCGGCGTACGGGGAATGGTGGTAGCCGGCCTTTTGGCGGCGCTGATGAGTTCGCTTGCCGGTGTGTTCAACGCTTCGGCGACGCTGTTCACCATCGACTTCTATGCGCGTTTCCGGCCACAGGCCAGCCAAAAACGGTTGGTATGGATCGGGCGGGTAGCGACCTCGGTGATGGTTTTAATCGGTCTGATCTGGATTCCGGTTATCCGGGGTGGGCGCGGGCTCTATGACTATCTGCAGGGCGTGCAGTCCTATTTGGCACCGCCGATTTTCGTGGTATTTTTTCTGGGCGTATTCTGGAAACGAATGAATGCCAAAGGTTGCGTTGCCGCGTTGGTTTCCGGTTTCGGATTAGGACTTTTCAGATTGGCTATTGACACGCCGGTCAAATTATTTCAGGCCTTCGAGTACACGACCGGTTCCTTTTTCTGGATCGTCAACCACATTTTCTTCCAGTATTACAGCCTGTTCATCACGCTGATTTGCGTCATTGTGATGATCGGAGTCAGCTACCTGACCGGCAAGCCGGATTATGCCCGGATCAGCGGGCTGACTTACGGCACGACGACCGAAGAACATCGTCGGGAATCGCGCGCCAGCTGGTCACGCGGGGACGTAATTGCCTCGGTCGTGTTGATTGCGCTGATTGTGATGGCCTATATTTATTTTACCGGCTAAAGCAGGATAGGCGGAATGCGGAAAATACAGGAGCATCAGTACACTATCGGAATGGACTTCGGGACCAATTCCTGCCGGGCGCTGATTGTGGATTTGGCCGACGGGCGGGAAATCGCCACCCAGGTCTTTCAATATCCCTCGGGTTCCGCCGGGATTATTCTCGATCCCGCCAACCCCAACTTAGCCCGCCAGAATCCGCGTGATTATCTGACAGGCATTACGGTCACGATCCGTGATTCCATAGCGGAAGCCCGCCAGCGGGTACCGGGATTTTCACCGGAGCAAATCATTGGCATAGGGATAGACACGACGGGGAGCAGTCCGATGCCGGTGGACAACGCGGGCTATCCGCTCTGTTTTCAGGAGGAATTCGGCGACAACCCGGCGGCTATGGTCTGGCTCTGGAAAGATCATACGAGCTTTGCAGAAGCCGCACAAATTACGGAGACCGCGCACCGGATGCGCCCTCAATACTTGGCAAAAATCGGTGGAGTCTATTCCTCTGAGTGGTTTTGGAGCAAGCTCTGGCATCTTTTGCGCGCGGATCCCGCGGTGTTCAACGCCGCGGAGAGTTTTGTGGAAATCTGCGATTGGATTCCCGCCGTTTTAGTCGGTGACACGCATCCGCGGCGGCTCAGGCGCAGTATTTGCGCTGCCGGGCACAAGGCGATGTTTAATCCCCGGTGGGGTGGTTTGCCGGATGAAGCCTTTCTGCAAAGTCTCGCGCCCGAATTAGCCGCTATGCGACCAAAGCTCTATGACCGGGCTTATCCGGCGGAAGAAAAGGTCGGCAATCTTTCCCAGGAATGGGCGGAGCGATTGGGACTTTCGACCGGTGTGGCAGTTGCCGTCGGGGCTTTCGATGCTCACATGGGCGCGGTCGGAGCCGGGATCAAAGTCGGAACATTGGTGAAAATTCTTGGCACCAGCACCTGCGACATCATGATCTGGCCCAATACTGCGACGCTGGCGGACATTCCCGGAGTATGCGGCATCGTGGACGGTTCAGTGTTAGGCGGCTACTACGGAATTGAGGCGGGGCAATCCGCAGTAGGCGATATTTTTCTGTGGTTTGTCAATAACTGCGTCGCGGAGGAGTACGGCCGGAGTCAGGAGGAGAAATTTGAGCGATTGGCCGCTGCGGCTGGGCGCCTGCAACCTGGTGAGTCCGGGCTTTTGGCCTTAGATTGGAATAACGGCAACCGTACGATATTAGTAGATGTCCGGCTGACCGGTTTGTTGTTGGGACAAACCCTGCACACGCAACCTCCCGAGATTTACCGGGCGCTGATCGAAGCGACGGCTTTTGGGGCATTGACGATTATTGATCGAATCGAGAGTTATGGCGTGCCGGTGCGGGAGATTGTGAATTGCGGCGGTTTGACGGCGCGGAATCCTCTGCTGATGCAGATTTACGCGGACGTAACCGGGCGACCGATGAAAGTTTCACGCAGTGAACAGACTCCCGCCCTCGGAGCGGCGATCTTTGCGGCGGTTGCCGCCGGTCGGGAAAGGAGCGGCTTTCAGACTATCAGCGCGGCTCAGCAGGCTATGACTGGCATCGGCAAGATTTACAAACCAAATACCCGTCACCAGCGGGTTTATCGCGAACTGTATGCGTTGTACCGGCAACTGCATGACGCATTCGGAACACGGGATTGGTCAGGTAATTTGTATGGGGTAATGAAAGGTCTGTTGGAAATTCGTGACCGTAGCAGGAGTGGAAAATAATGTTAGAGAGACTCAAAACAGAGGTTCTGGAAGCTAATCGCGCCCTGGTCAAATACGGGCTGGTTACGTTGACCTGGGGCAATGTCAGTGGCATTGACCGCACCCGGAAGCTAATAGTCATCAAACCCAGCGGGATCGACTATGCAAAATTAACTGTCGATGATCTCGTGACCGTGGATATGAATGGTAAAGTCGTTGCCGGGAAATTGCGCCCCTCGCTGGACACGGTCACCCATCTGGCATTGTACCGGGCATTTGCCGGCATTGGTGGAATCGCGCACACCCACAGCGAGTATGCGACCGCTTTTGCGCAGGCGCATCGTGAAATTCCCTGCCTGGGAACGACCCACGCGGATTACTTCAATGGTGCAGTGCCAGTGACCCGCTTTTTGATGGAGGATGAGGTCAAAGCGGAATACGAGCTTAATACCGGGCGCCTGATAATCGAGCGCTTCCATAATTTAAACGCAGAAGAAAAGCCCGCCGTACTCGTTGCCGGGCATGCCCCTTTCACGTGGGGTAGAAGTCCGTTGGAAGCCGTGCAGGTTAGCTTGGTGCTGGAACGTATCGCCCGGATGGCGATGCATACCCTGACATTAGACCCGGATGTCAGAAACCTGCCGGAGTACCTGTTGCACAAGCATCATGCGCGAAAACACGGTCCCGGCGCTTATTATGGTCAGCAAGAAGAACGTTAATCGAGGAAGGTAGCGATGAAAGTGTTTGAGTCCTATGAAGTCTGGTTGGCGACCGGCAGTCAACACCTGTATGGCGAAGAAGTTTTGCGGCAGGTTGAGCAACATTCGCGCACGATAGCGGATTTCTTCTCCGGTGCGAAGCAGATTCCGGTGCGGGTGGTATGTCAGCCGGTGCTGACCAGCCCGGAGGCTGTGGCGGAGTTGATGTCAGCGGCCAACAAAGCGCGCCAGTGTATCGGATTGATTGCCTGGATGCATACTTTTTCACCAGCCAAAATGTGGATCGCCGGATTACAGCACCTGCACAAGCCCCTCGTACATCTGCATACTCAGTTCAACCGCGACCTGCCGTGGCCCGAGATTGACATGAATTTCATGAACCTGAATCAATCAGCGCACGGTGACCGCGAATTTGGGTTCATCTGTTCGCGGATGAGAATCAGTCGCAAGGTCGTGGTCGGACACTGGCAGACGGAAAAGGTACTAAAAGAATTGGCAATCTGGATGCGCGCCGCGGTCGCCTGGCACGATAGCCGGCACGGCAAAGTCGCCCGCTTCGGCGACAACATGCGTGAGGTCGCGGTCACTGAAGGCGATAAGGTCGAAGCCCAAATCCGCTGGGGTTATTCGGTCAACGGCTATGGAATCGGTGATCTGGTTAAAGTTATCAACCAGGTAAGTGATGCCGAAATAGACCAACTGGTTACAGAATATAATTCACAATATATCATTGCGCCGGAGGCCCGAAGCGGTGGAACGAAGCATCAAAATCTGCGCGACGCCGCCCGCATCGAACTCGGTCTGCGGGAATTTTTAAAAGCCGGCAACTTCACCGCTTTTACGACGACCTTCGAAGATTTGCACGGACTTCCGCAATTGCCCGGATTGGCGGTGCAACGTTTGATGGCGGATGGTTACGGTTTCGGGGCGGAAGGCGATTGGAAAACGGCGGCATTGGTGCGCGCGATGAAAATTATGGCGACCGGCTTGAAGGGGGGTACGTCTTTTATGGAAGATTACACCTATCACCTCGCACCGACCGCGATGCAGGTATTGGGAGCACACATGTTGGAAGTCTGCCCTTCAATCGCCGCGGGCCAACCGCGCCTGGAAATACATCCGCTGGCGATCGGCGGCAAAGCCGATCCAGCGCGTTTAGTGTTCAACGCCTCAGCCGGACCGGCACTGAATGTCTCGGTCATTGATTTAGGGCATCGTTTTCGAATGATCCTCAATGAAGTGGCCTGTCTGACGCCGGAAGCCGATTTACCCAAACTGCCGGTCGCGCGGGTGATCTGGACGCCCAAACCCGATTTGGAAGTTGCCGCGCAGTGCTGGATTTTGGCTGGTGGTGCCCATCATACCGGGTTCAGCCAGGCGCTGACCGCTGAATACCTGCGCGACTTCGCCGACATTGCCGGGGTCGAATTAGTCGAGATCAATTCCGCGACGGAAGTTGGTGCATTTAAAAAAGAATTACGCTGGAATGAGGCGGTATATTAAAGCGGGCAATCGCGGGTATGGAAAGATGCTAATTTCAGCAAGCCCTGGTCAAAAATATTCGGTTTCGCAAAATTAAATATAGACAAAATAACGAGGTGGGAATAATGCAGACAATTACGAAAATACACGTGATTCTGATGCTAAGCGTTTTGCTTTTCCGGGTAGCGGCGGGTCAAAGTCTCGATGAATACCTGAAAAAGGCCGCGGATCTCAACCAGGCGGGCGATTTTAAGCAGGCGGTACAGATTATGGAAGACGCCGTGCAAAAGTTTCCGGACAACGCTCTGGCATATTCATATTTGGGACTGTATCAGGTTATGCTGGCTGGACAGGTAGGTAGTTTTATCGAGGCCGGGAGATTAGTCAGCTCGGCTTCTGCGGTTTTGGATAAAGCCATCGCTCTGGATGGTAATAATTTACAAGTTCGCCTGAACCGTGGCCTGATGGGAGTTAAAGTACCGCCATTCCTCGGGAAACTGGATCAGGGCCTAGCTGATCTGGAATTCATCATCAAAGTGTATCAGTCGGCACCGGATAAAATGCCGATCGAATTAGCCGTACGGGCCTTTGATCTACTGGGCGAAGGCTACTCCAAAGCCAAAGATTCAGTGAAAGCACGGTCGGCCTGGGAAAAAGTAATCGAATTAGCTCCCGATTCGCCGCTGGCCGCCAACGCCAGACAAAATTTGACCACTGTGACGGGGGAACTGAAAAAAGCCCAGGCGATCGAGAAAAAAGTCGTGACCACTCCGGAAATTGAGCAATTACTGGCGAGCATTCACAAAAATCCCGATAGTCCGCAGGCCTATTTTCAATTAGGCCAGGCTTATTTCGATTTAAAAGCCCATGAAGAAGCCGTCAAAGCCCTGAAAAAGAGCATCCAGCTGGATTCCAACAATGTCAGCACCTACAAGTTACTTATCGAAGCGGTTGGGCAGATAGCCGCCGTCGGCTACGATGAGCGCATCTATGACGATACCGATTTCCGCACGAACTTGGCATTCGAATTGGTACGGTTGGCTGACGAGGCCGTCAGGCATGCGCCGGAAGACCCGGAACTGTTATTGATTCGGGGTAGAGCGGGAGTAATGATGCCATTTTTCGTCGATAAATTAGAGCAGGCCATCAGGGATCTGGAAAAGACGAGCAAGAGTCAAGCCCCTGACGAAATTAAAGCGGAGGCCATCTATTGGTTAGGATGTGCTTATCAGAAAAAAGCCATGACCAACTGGATTAACGTAATCAAGAATTACTCCGAGACGGAGGCCTGCAAAATGGCGTTCGGGAGCATGTTGCCGCCCATCCGGCATCTCAACCCTGACGAACATGCGAAACCTTTCCTCGCCATTGATTTTGTCCTGGGTTACCGGGATGAACTGGAACCGCAGACGGTGGTCTGGATCGAGGATAAAAACGGGAATTTCGTCAAGACGGTTTATGTCTCCGGATTCAGCGCCTTTGCCAAGGAAAAGCAGGTCAACCTGCCGCGCTGGAGCAAGGCGTCACAGTTTAAGGATGTCGATGGGGTCAGCGGTGCCAGCATCGACCTGGGGCATCATATTTATACGTGGGATTTGAAGGATGCCGCCGGCAAGTTGGTCGGTAGTGGAGGCTATGTCGTCAAAATTGAGGTTTCCTACTGGCCGAGTATGCAGTATCAAATCGTCAAAGCTCCGATAACAATTGGTAAAAAAGTCAGCCGTGTGGTTGTTCAGGAAGGTAATCTGATTCCTTATCTGGAAGTGCAATATTTTGCGAAATAGATGACGGGGGCATAGGTATGAAGGTTAAAAATGTCGCAGGTTTTACGGTGATATTTTCAGCACTGTTATTGACCGGGTGCTCTAAGGAAAAGCCGGGTAAACTGAACGGTGCCTGGCAATTGATGAAAATGCAGCTGGTTTCGGCGAACGGTGAGCAAATCGAGTTCCCGGTTGGAGAAAGTCTTTTCCTGTTCGATAAAGGCTACTACAGCATAACCTATGCATTTGGCCGAAGAGCGGTTCCCTATCAGGAGCGCTGGCACCCAACCGACAACGAGAAGCTGGCCCGTTTCCGCTCAGTAATCGTGAATACTGGCCGGTACAGGCTCGAGGGCACGAAGCTTTTATTGGAGCCGCTTTTTGCGCTCGCGCCGGAGTTCGTTGGTGGGAAGGGTATCTTTTCATATGCATTCACGGGTGACACGTTAGACCTCACCTGGGAGCAGAGCATCGCTTTTGACGGCTTGGAATATCCGACGGGTGGAACCGTGACCCGCCTGCGTCTGGTACCGATACCGTAATGAATGTTTGGCAAATACCATATGACTAACAGAACGCTGACAGTTTTCTTTACTTAAGCCGATAACTATCGCATGACTATATGAATCAGAACGTTCCCGATAGACATTCTTGATATATATTTAGAGAAGCGGAACACCGGACGATTGCACGACCAGGCAGTTAATTCTCAAATGACACAGTTTTCGCTGATAAAAGGGGGTTTCTTTATGCGTTTAAATCGATTAGCGGTGCTATTAATCATTTCGAATCTTACAAACCTGCTTGTGGCGCAAAGCCAGAACCGGATAATTATTCATGCGGATCAAGGCCAGGAACAGATCAGTCGCTATATTTACGGACATTTCGCGGAGCATTTAGGGCGCTGTATTTACGGAGGTTTTTGGGTCGGTGAAAAATCATCTGTGCCCAATACCCGCGGAATCCGCAACGATGTCATCGCGGCTCTGCGCGAGATCAAGCCCTCGGTCATCCGCTGGCCGGGAGGCTGTTTCGCCGATACCTATCACTGGAAGGATGGCATCGGTCCGCGAGAGAAACGTCCGGCTTTCGTCAATACCACCTGGGGCGGTGTCACTGAGGATAATAGTTTCGGCACGCATGAATTTCTCGACCTGTGCGAGCTGGTGGGCGCCGAACCGTATATCTGCCTGAATGTGGGTAGCGGCACGGTGCAGGAAGCCGCCGAATGGGTTGAATATGTCAATTCCGACGCCCAAAGTCCGCTGACCGAACTGCGGCGTCAAAACGGACGGGCCCAGCCCTGGAAAGTTAAATTCTGGGCGGTGGGCAATGAGAGCTGGGGCTGTGGCGGCAATATGATTCCGGAATACTACGCCGATCTTTTTAAACGCTTCTCGACTTATTTGCGATTCGGCGATCTGTACCGGGTGGCCAGCGGCGGACTGGATAATGACCACAACTGGACCGAGGTTCTGCTCCAGAAAACGCAGAAGTATCAACATCTGATTCAGGGTTATTCCTTTCATTATTATACCTGTTGTCACGGCTGGGATAATAAAGGCTCCGCCACGCAATTCACCGAAAATGACTGGTTTCATACTCTGAAAAGCACCCTGGTTATGGAGCAGAGCCTCGAACGCCATATTGCGATAATGGACAAGTACGACCCAGAGAATAAAATCGGTCTGATTGCCGACGAATGGGGCAACTGGTTTAATGTGGAGCCTGGCACTAATCCGGCTTTTTTATATCAGCAGAACACCCTGCGTGATGCCGTGACCGCCGCCCTTTATTTGAATATTTACAACAATCACGCCCGGCGCGTTAAGATGGCAAACATTGCCCAAACAATTAATGTTTTGCAGGCCATGTTACTCACCCAGGCCGAAAAGCTGGTCAAGACACCGAGTTTCTATATTTTCAAAATGTACCAAGTTCACCAGGATGCGACACTCCTGCCGGTCGAAGTCACCGGTGCTGATTACGCCTTCGACGGAATGACAATCCCGGGCATTAGTGTCTCTGCTTCACAGGGCAACCAAGGAGCGCTCCACATTTCATTGTGTAATCTGAACCCCAACGAACCGGCCCTGCTCAGTATCGAGTTGCGCGGCGCGCCACCACTTGCCAAAGTCACTGGTGAAATCCTGACCTCCGCGACGATGCAGGACTATAACGACTTTGGGCAACCGGAAAAGGTCAATCTTAAAAAATTCTCCGGATATAGGTTGGATAAAAATAACCTGTCGGTCAGTTTACCGGCCAAATCAGTAGTGACCCTGGAAATCACACCTTAAAGAAGAGTATCTGACCATAATAGGATTGAATAGTCGCTCAGAAGCGGTGTCCTGCTGAGTAAGGATTTAAGCGAGCTGGAGAAACTGGTCTTAGGCCTTAATCTTTAATACAGCGCACCGAAAAGCCGTACATTTTCCCGCAATTGTTGTAATCCTGGACGCATTGGGTCATCGCGCTATTCAGGTAATACATGATCGGGAACGGCGAGGTCGCACTCGTCCAGAATTTAGCGAAATAACCCATGTACATAAAGCTGGCTTGGATGCCGGTAGTGCGATAACCGCCCGGTAACGCAGTAAAACCTGATGCATTGGTTGCATCCGAATTATCCGTCAACCAATGACTATTTCCGGTTTCTTTCATATTACTGCCAGCCGCATCTCGGCCGCCCAGATTACTAATCAGTGTCTGCCATTCAGCATCGGAGGGAACGTGCCAACCTTGCGGCGCCAAACCGCGGCTGTCGGTGACCGCATACCAGTTGTAGAGTCGGCCGTAAGTCGCGGCATTGTTGGGATCATTGCCGTAATCGCAATATGCTCCACTGGTCAGTCCGTACCATTGAGCGCCATCGGTGACATTGGGAATGGGATCGCCATTACGATAATGGGTCACATTCAGATTTTTAGCCATCCAGACTTGCGTTCCGACCGTCACCATCTCGACTTCATCGTCGCCCGCGTTGTTGTCATCGTCCTTATTGGTGCCGGTTTTATCCTCGCAACCGAGATAAACAAAAAGTGCGATAGCTAAAAAGAACTCAACGCCAAACTTCAGAAAAATACTTTGATTTCTGGAAAACTCGTGCATCTTTTACCTCCCAAGAATTGGTATAATTGTTTTTCCCGAAAATCTCAAATCCGTACGGATTTTACCGACAATCACAGGGCTCTCGTCACAAATAGAGTTGGCAACGTAGCTTTCGGTTCTTCTGGATTTTTTATTTTCAATGCCGTAAATGATTTTAATGATACTGACCTTAGACTATCTATTCACCAACAGTCAAGGAAAATGTTTATAATATTTACACTGTTTCAGCTGAAAAAGGAGGCAGAACCCTGCGTCGGCGGCAATTTACTTCATCAGGCCCTGATCATCCCATCCGTAATGGTGATGATATTGTCGGTGTATTCCCTGGCGCGCGGGTCGTGGGTGATCATAACGATGGTATTACCCTCTTTCCAGAGGTCGACGAAGAGTTGCATGATCTCTGCACCCGACTGGCTGTCCAAGTTCCCGGTCGGTTCGTCGGCGAGGATGATATTGGGTGTATTTACTAAAGCCCGGGCGATGGCGACGCGCTGTTTTTGACCGCCGGAGAGTTCATTGGGGCGATGCCGCATACGGTCGAATAATCCGACTCTGGCGAGGATGGTGGTCACTCTTTCGCGGCGTTTTCGTCCGCCGGTTCCGGCAAACAGCAAAGGCATTTCCACATTTTCATACGCCGAAGCATAAGGTAAGAGATTGAAATTCTGGAATACGAACCCAATTTCAATGTTCCGTAATTCCGACAGCTCATTGTCGGTCATTTTTTTAATATTCTTGCCATTGATGGTGTATTCACCGGAGGTCGGGCGGTCGAGGCAACCCATGATGTTCATCAGGGTCGATTTCCCGGAGCCCGAAGGTCCATAGATGGTTAGAAAGTCGCCGCGGTGGATATGCAGATCAATGCCCCGCAGGGCTTCGACTTCCACCTTACCGGTGTTATAGATTTTACGGATATTTTCCATTCTGATCATTGTTTATCTCCAGATACTATTCATAATGCAAGGCTTTGATGGGATCAATGGCGGCGGCGCGCCGCGCGGGGAAATAACCGGATAACAATCCGATGAGGCTAAGAATTAATGTGGTGCTGATGGCAATCGTCCAGGAAAATTGCGGATTGGAGAGAATTTGCATGGCCATGTTTTTACCAAAATCGGCCTCATCTTTGGGTAAACTCTGGGCGAAACGAATAATCGCGTAAGCTACCGAACCGCCCAAGAAACCGCCGGTCAGGTCAATTAAAAGCGCTTCGATGATGAACTGCAGTTTGATCAGCGATTTTTTTGCTCCGATGGCGCGCTTGATGCCGATTTCCTTAGTGCGTTTGCGGACAGTCACGAACATGATATTAGCGACACCCACGCTGGCGATGATGAGGGTCATGGCGCCAATCACCCCCAAAAAGATGGTAATTCCGGTAAAGGCTTTCTTGGTTTCCCGGCTGCCTTTGATCACGTCCCAGTAATTAAGGGCGTTATTGTCATCAGGATGGTAACGGTACTTGCGTGCCAAAACCCGGCGCACCTGCTGATTGACGTACTCTGATTTATCAATCTCGTTGACCTGATAGATGATGCGGCTCAGATAGATACTGCTGAAGATGCCCCGGAAAGTCGAAGCGGGAATAACTGCGGCGCCGGCATCCGGTCCGCCGTACATACCCATTTGCATTTTTTTCTGCATCACTCCAATGACGGTAAAGGGGATGTTGTTCAGAAAGATGGTTTTCCCGACAGCATCCCCATCACCCATCAGTTTCTTTTTCAGATCATTCCCGAGAAATACAACCCGCCGCCGCTGGGTAAGATCGTTGTCATTGATAAAGCGCCCACCCGGCTGAGGAAACTGGGAACGCATATCCTCATAACCAATAGAACTGACTCCGCGCACCCGTTCATTTACCACGGTTTCGCCGTATTTATAGGTGACGCCCCACTGGTCATATTCACCAGCAATTCGGTCAATTTCCGGGATGCTGTTTTGCAGCAAGTCGCAATCTTCTTCCAGAAACCGAATGCGACGCCCCTGCGGCAAGCCTTTGTACTCGATACTGGTCTGACCGCCGTGCAGGATTACGATATTGTTGCCCAATCCTTTTTGACCGCGAAGCATCTGATTGGAGAGTCCCTGCCCGAAAGACAAAAGCAGAATGATGGTCAGCGTGCCCCAGGCAATGCCGGCGATCGTTAGAAAAATTTTGCGGCGCTCTTTTTTCAGTTCCCGGATAAACAGCCGCACCAGGAGCAAGTTCTTAAAGAAGTTGTTGATTTTTTCAGCCATACTGTTTTTATTTTAACTGCTGATGGCTACCACCGGGTCAAGGTTGGCGGCGCGCTTGGCGGGCCCCCAGCCAGCGATAAATGTGATCGCGGAGATGATAGCGATTGTCAACAACACCACTGGTGGTTTTAGTATCAGAACGCCGATGAAATCATCGAGCGGGGCCTGGTTAATGAGGAAAATAAGCAGGACAGAGAATAGAAAGCCGCATAGCGTTCCGATTGCCGAAATAAAAAAAGTTTCGATAAGGTACTGGGTGAGAATAACCCGCTTTTTGGCACCGATAGCCCGCTTGACACCGATTTCCGCGGTGCGTTCTTCCACGATTACATACATGATATTCGCGATGCCAATACCACCCACGATCAGGGTCATAACGCCCACGACTCCGAGAAAAATCGTGAAGCCATTGAAAAAAGTACTCAGGAATTGGTCGTAATCGGTAGTATCCCAGATTGGCAGAGCATCGGTATCTTCGGGCGAGAAGCGATATTTTTTGGCCAGGGCTTCCAAAATGGCCTGCTTCATCAAACTGGTCTGGTGTACATCCCGGGCCCGCGCGATCATGTTATCGATAAAGCGGTCACCGTAAATGCCGAGGTAGGTAGTCGTAGGCATGAAAATCGCATTCTTATCCTGACCATTATAACTGCCATCCTGCTTTTTTTCCACGATGACCCCGACGACCTGGTAAGGCAAACCGTCTATCAGCATCATTTTACCGACGGCGTCTTCCTTGCCGAACATGGTTTTTTCGACCTCGTTGCCGATGAATACCACGCGGCGGCGCTTTTCCATATCGAGCGCACTCAGGAACCGACTGCCTTCTCGGGGAACCATATTGCGCATATCCTGGAATTCAGGCCAGACGGCATTGATCGTAAAATTCTGTTTTTTAGCATTGACGTTGACCGGGATGTTATAGCGGGAATACTGGGGTGAGATTTCACCAATGAGCGGCACCTGCGCCCGCAAGTACTCGGCGTCATCATTGTAAAAACTAAGCTGGCGTCCCTTGGGAAAACCACCATAACTGATACTGGTCTTGCCGGACCAGATCACGCAAATCGCCTCACCCATACCGTGCATGGTTTTGGAAGTGCTGGCTTTGACCGCAAGCCCAAAAGTGACCAATAAAATGACCGAAGTAGTGCCCCAAAAAATTCCGAAAAGCGTCAGCATCGTCCGTAGTTTTTGTTTACTTAGTTCTCGGAGAGTAAAGCGAATATTCCTGATCAGCATGGGGCGGGTCTCTATTTGATTTCTTTGGGTGGACGTTCTACCAAGCGGTCTGCGATCACCAGCCCGGATTTTACTTCGGCATTGATACCGTCGCTCAGCCCGATGACAATTGGTCGCTTGGTCACACTGCCGGTCGCGCTGTCTTCCACTTCGACGAACACCGAGTCGTTACTGATACTCAGCAGGCGTTCAGGAACTACCAATACGTCGGTGGCTTTATTCAGGATGATTTTCGCATTGGCCGAATAGCCGGCGCGCAAGGTGATACCGCGGGCATCAACGATTTTGATCTCGATATCGAAGACGGTGGCGTTATTCTCCTTGCGTGCTTTGGGTGAAAGGCGGATCACCTTTCCGAGGACGGATTTACCGGGCAGAGCCCCGATTTCCAGTTCCGCTAATACCCCGACACCGACCTTGCCGACGTCAATTTCATCAATGGTGCCCCGGAAAATCAGGCTCGACATATCCGCTAAGGTGAAAAGCGGGGTGCCTTGCTGATAGGATGTCAGGGGGACGACCGGATCGCCGATGTTGACGAATTTTTCAAGCACAGTACCTTCGATTGGTGACTTGACCACGGATTCAATTTTACCTGCCTGCCCTTTTTCGATCAGTAGCAGCCGATCCTGGCATAAATCGCGTTGCAGTTTAGCCTGGTCGTACTTGAATTTGATGCTCTCGAACGTCTCGTCGGAAACTAAATTCTTGGCACGCAACTCGACATTGCGTTCGTATTGCAGTTCGGCATTCTTCAGGGCGACCTCCTTCATCTGCAGGTCACGTCGGGCTTCCGTCAGTTCAATGGGCGTTGGATCAGGCGAAATCTGCACCATGATATCACCTTTATGCACTTCATCACCCACTTCCACATAACATTTTACGACAATGCCGGCGATTTTGGATTTGACCTGAATTTCATTCTCCGGGGTGATTGTGCCGATGGCGAGGGCTTCTTCGACGATCGTAGAACGGGTCAAATGCATGATCTTATAATCTGTAGTGACGTCGACCTTCTTGGTGCTGAAGAGCTGTTTAGCAGCCAGTCCTAACCCAATTAAAACAACTAAAATGCCGATGACGGTGATTTTTTTCATAAGATCCTCATGCTTTATAAAACGTTCCTTTGATATCGATTTTTAGTTTAAGGTTGTCACAAAATTTTGAGTCGAGCGCCAGATCAATCCTTGACCTAAGGTTTGAAGAAAGCGCCGATCAGCCCCTAATTTCACCGGAAAATGGGTAGGAGTTTTGGCAGTATCATTTAGGATTATGTATATTATCAAAAGTAATAAACCGGCACGTCAACGATGGTTAGAATCCAGGAAAGGTCAAATCGTTATCCAAGTAGTGGGGTTGATGCGAATTAAGAAACTCAGTCCATTGGTTAATCGCTTTTCATCCCGGCATCCAATTATTTGCGTTATCGGTCTGATCATGGTTTGGCTAATGGCGATGATTGTACTGATGGGAGTCGCATCAACCATTTTTAATTTGCCGTACGGCTCAGCTTTACCGGCAACGCTCAGTCGGTTGATTGTTACGCTTGGCGTCATATCCTTGCTTTGGCGGTTGAACTGGTTAAAGGAGACGGGGATTGCGAGATTAGGCAATCGCCAGACTTGGCTGGTTGCACTAATGGGACTGCTTTATTTCACGTCCTTCAGCCTGTTCGCGTTTTACGGCAAATTCATGTTCAATTTCAGTCACCTTTGGCGCTCCTCAGCCGCCCAGGAGACCGTCATAGTGCATGGCTTTGCAGGTTTGGGCGAGGAAATCATGGTGCGTGGATTGATTCTTTACGTATTAGTGCGGGTCTGGGGAAGAACAAGGGGAGGACTATTTGCCGGTGTTCTTTTGACCGCTGTCCTTTTTTCGATCATCCACCTTACCCAGGTACTTACGAATGAACTTTCCCCGATGTCGGCAATACTATTGATGATCGAGACCCTGATCGTATCTTTCTGGTGGGGAGCCATAGTTGTATCCGGAGGCAGCATCTGGCCGGCAGTGATCCTGCACTGGTTGGGTAATGCAGTAATCGTCGTCCAGGGACTCACCACTGCTATGATTGAACCGCAGGTATTAGCCTATGAACGCCTGATCTGGTTCGCCCTGCCGCTAAGTGTAGTTGGAACAGGTTTGATTTTCAAGGCACCACTTTATCTCGAGCCCACAGTTGAGAGGACTTGAAGGTTTAATTAGCATCGACAAAATTTATCCGGCTCTTACAGTTTATGGTAACAATGCAATTATCCAATAAATCGCATCATGATCATCCGGAATTAACCGGTGAGCATCCGGCGGGTGATATGGGACAGTTGATTATTGCGATCCTGTTTTTCATGACTTGGAGCATTGACGTCTTTTACTGGCGGTGGACGACCTTTTTTAATCAGTATTTACCTGGCATTATCAGGATAATCTTGGGTGTAGTTTTTTGTGGCGGTGCAGGGATTTTAGCCCGCAAGGGGTTGGTCACGGTTTTCGGCAAACCCCGTGAGATACCGACGGTGATCCGGGAAGGGGTGTTCGGAATTGTGCGGCATCCCGTTTATCTGAGTGAAATATTATTGTACATTGGATTGTTGATTTTTAACCTGTCATTAATTGCCTGTGGTATCCTGATCGGTGCCATAGTTTTTCTGCATTACATTGCCCGTTACGAAGAAAAATTGCTGGTGGCGCGTTTTGGTGAGGAGTATCAGCGCTATATGCGGGAGGTGCCGATGTGGATTCCGCGCCTGCGCTCAGGCAAGACCAAGCGTTTCTGAAACAATCACCGTCCCATATTCCCGATGATGGAGAGCCGGTTTTTAGGGCTATTATGCATGTCGGCGGCGCCGAATCCGGAAAGGGTGTCTATTATGACCAGTCAACGAAAATTCAATTGATAATCCTCCGAATTCTATTTATTTTCTGCCAGTGAAGTACGCGTTTTGTTTTCGTTGTGGAGAGAAGACCGAACATCGATTGAACGATGGGCGTCAACGCGCTTTTTGTTCTCGATGTCAGGAGTATCTCTATGAAAATCCGGTGCCTTCGGTTGCGGTAATTTGCACCAATCCGACCGGCGAGGTTTTACTGGTTAAGCGCAAGGTTGAGCCGGGCACGGGTGGTTGGTGTCTGCCGGGCGGATTTATCGAGATTGGCGAGACGCCGGAACAAGCCGCCTTAAGGGAATTAGGCGAGGAGACGGGTTTGCACGGTCGAAATCCGCACCTGCTGGGAGTCGAAACCCACCTCAACGGCTTTTACGGTGACGTACTGATTATCGGTTTCACGGTGGAATTACAGGATTACCTGCCGCATCCGAGTGATGACGCCGGTGCCGCGGTTTTCTTTCCCTGCGCCAGGCGACCGCAACTCATTTTTCGTGTACACGAGAATTTTCTCCGAGCCTGGGAGAAGATAAATGCCAAACCGGGAGCGAAATCAAATGCCACTTAAAGTCTTAGTGGCAATGAGCGGAGGCGTGGACAGCGCCATGGCGGCCTGGTTTCTCAAAGAGCAGGGATACGAACCGCTGGGGCTTTCCTTTCGCCTCTGGCGACTCAAGCCCGATCCGCAGCAGGAATTAGCCCTGACTCGCGCTGGTGCGGTTTGCGAAAAATTGGCCATACCTCATTTAATCGAGGACCTCCAGGCAGAATTTGAGGCAGTGGTCGTCCGGAAATTTATCGACGAATATCTGGCCGGGTTGACGCCCAACCCCTGCGTATTCTGTAATCGCGTCGTGAAGTGGTCGAATTTGCTTAGAGTTGCCGATGCCCAGGCCATTGCGCAGGTCGCCACCGGCCATTACGCTCGTCTGCGGCAGGCGCCGGATCGGCGCTGGCAGATTCTGAAAGCTTGCGATAAGTCCAAGGATCAATCCTATGCCCTCTGGCAATTGCCACAAGACGCCCTCGCCCGGACGCTTTTTCCAATGGGAGATAAGCGTAAAGCCGACATCAAACGGCTGGCTCAGGAAATTGGTCTGTTCACGGAAGAAGTGCGTGAAAGTCAGGATGTTTGTTTTATTCCCGAAAATGACTACCGCCGATTTTTCCGGGATTACGCACCCGACGCAATCAGTCACATAGGCGAGGGAGAGCTCGTGGATGAGAGTGGAAAAGTGGTCGGAAGGCACCATGGTTTTTTTAACTTTACCATCGGTCAACGGCGTGGATTCGGGATTGGCTTCAAGGAGCGTATGTACGTAAAAGCCCTCGACGCGCCCCAAAATCGGGTCGTAATAGCTGCTGATTCCGGGTTGTTATTCACGGGAATGATCATCCGCGGTATTAATTGGGTGGGGAAGTCACCGATGGAACAATTTACCGGCACGGTCAAAATCCGCTACAATCATCAGGGGGCACCAGCCACCCTGCTGGCTCTGTCAGGCAATCAATACCGCGTGGTTTTCGAGCAGGCTCAACGCGCGATCTGTCCCGGCCAATCCGCAGTGGCGTATCAGGACGATGCTCTGATCATGGGTGGTGTGATTGAGACAGCGCTGACGGAATAATTGCTTAAATTACCTTAGGGTTAAATGGAGAACCGATGAAAGATAAAATCCGAGTTGCGACGCTCCAGGTGAAGAAACAGCAAGGTGAAAAAATAACCGCCCTGACCGCCTACGACTATACCTTCGGGTACCTGATTGATGCGGCAGGAGTTGATATCATCCTGGTCGGAGATTCCTGCGGTAATGTCTGTGCCGGTTATGAAACCACTCTGCCGGTCACGGTTGATGAACTACTTTATCATTTAAAGGCCGTGCGGCGCGGTGTGCAACGCGCTCTGCTGGTAGCCGATATGCCTTTCATGTCATATCAGGAAAATTTAGACCTCGCCGTGCATAACGCCGGACGCTTTATGAAAGAAGGCGGAGCGGAAGCCGTGAAAATCGAAGGCGGAGCACCGGTTTGTGCAACCGTCAGGCGGTTAGTGGAAATTGGTATTCCGGTGATGGGACATTTGGGTTTCACCCCCCAGAGTGTGCACGGTTTTAGTGGTTATGATGTTCGTGGCCAGGAAGATGCCGAAGCCAGCCGGATCAAGGATGATGCCCGGGCATTGCAGGAGGCCGGCGCCTTTGCCATCGTGCTGGAAAAAATTCCAGCACGTTTGGCTGGTGAAATTACGGGTAAGTTGAGCATTCCGACTATCGGTATTGGCGCCGGGGTGCATTGTGACGGCCAGATTCTGGTCAGCTACGATCTGTTAGGGTTGTATGATCGTGTGCAATTCAAGTTCGTCCGACGCTATGCTCAGTTAGCCGAGACAGTCCGCCAGGCGGTCCGAAATTTTTGTACGGATGTCCAGAATGCGGCTTTCCCCTCCGATCGCGAAAGCTATTAGGCTCACATCGCCATGCAGATAATCAGCACATCCGCCGAGCTGCGAAAAGAGCTGGAACCTGTTCGCAGGGCAGGACGCTCCATCGGTTTCGTGCCTACCATGGGTTTCCTCCACGAAGGACATTTGTCACTGGTGGATATCGCCAAGCAGAATGCAGACTGGGTTGTGGTGAGTATTTTCGTCAATCCCACTCAGTTCGCCCCGCACGAAGACTTAGATCGCTATCCACGCGATCTGGAGCGTGATGAAAAACTTTTGCGGCAACGGGCTACCGATATTCTTTTTTATCCCGCGGTCAATGAAATGTACCCCGAGCCATTTTATACTTATGTTACCACGGAAAAACTGGCTGACGTACTTTGCGGGGGCAGTCGCCCGACGCATTTTCGGGGAGTGACGACGATCGTGGCGAAGCTGTTCAACATCGTGCAACCGGACATCGCGGTTTTCGGCCGGAAAGATGCTCAACAGGCGCTCATCATTAAACAAATGGTCAGAGATTTAAATTTTCCGATTCGTATCATTGTCGCCCCCATTGTCAGGGAACCGGACGGTTTGGCGATGAGTTCCCGTAATGTCTACCTCACGCCGCAGGAAAGAGCCCAGGCGCCGCTGATTTTTCAGAGTCTGCAGGCGGCGCGGCAGGCAGTCGCGGCAGGTGAGTTGTCATCTGTCCATTTAAGCCAAATTATCGCCGCCGGGATCAAACGTTCACCATTAGCTCGAATAGATTATATCGCTATCGTTGACGAACATTTAGAGTCGGTGACCACGGTTTGCCCGGGAACTTTTGCGGCGGTGGCGGTGTATTACGGCAAAACGCGTCTGATTGATAATTTGACTTTGCTGGACGATAAGCATGAAAAACAGTGAGTTTGTTCTTGACAAACTCCTAGAATGTTTTTAAAATGACACATGTTATGGAAAGTGAATGGTGATAGTATGAAAAAGACCCTAATTGTGGGCATGCTATGCCTGACAGGTACATTGCCTGGTGCTTGGGTACATGCTCAGTTAAAAAGCCAGATACCCGAGACTCCGACCTTAGAACAGGTCATTCGGGTACCGGGGGTCAACTCGCTCAATAATTTGAGTTGGTTCGATCCGAATCGTTTTTCGATTCATCAGTCCTATTCATTGTCCTTTATCAGCGGCAGTGGGCAGTCCCAGTCGCTCGGTCTGTATCAGAACAGCATGAGCTACGTTTTCTCCGACAAATTGCTCCTCAATACGCGCTTCGGTTTCGTACATAATCCATTCAATGTGGGCAATGCGATCAACCGTTCGAATATGCTCGACAATTTGCTCTACGGAGCCGATTTGACTTATCGCCCGCGCGAGAACCTGATTATGAATTTCAGTTTTGACAAGGTTCCCGTGACTTACCGCTACCGGTATTACCCTTACAACAGCCTCTATTCACCCTATTAGGAACTGAATTTTGGCCAGACGCGTCCGTCGTAAACTTGCCCGACCGACCTATAGAAACCGGAAAAACCGCCAAGTTGATGCGCAGAAATGGATTCTGAATTTAGCCATCTTCTGTATCTCGATCGTGATTGTCGGTTTTATGTTCTCGATGGGCAAGCGCATCACGACCACCGCTGAGAAGGTGCCATTATCGCAGATCAGTACCATTCCTCCCGAAGAACGGCCCATTCCGTATGTCGTTATGGAAGTGCTAAATGGTTCGGGAGTCGGCGGAGTTGCCCAGAAATTCACCAATTATATCCGCCAGAACGGTTTCGATGTCATCTATACTGGCAATGCCGATCGCTCCGATTATGATAAAACGGTACTCATCGCCCGGACAGCGGATGGACAGAAACTCTACGATGTCAATGCCATTCTGATGCTTTCCGCTGACCAACTTTTTCAGAAATTAGATTCGACACTGCAGGTGGATGTCAGCCTGGTTATCGGTAAGGATTTTCGCAGTTTACCGGTCTTTATCAAAATCGAAGAAATGGGAGAAAAGCTTTTCTAATTGGCTAAATCCGCTTCGACTACTTCCAAACCCAGCTCCGCCGCGAAATTAGCCCAAGCCATCGCCCGTATCGCGGATGGAAAAAAAGCCCGCGACATTGTGATACTCGATCTGCGGCAACTAACATCCATTACCGACTATTTCGTCATCTGCACCGGTGAAGTTGACCAGCATGTCAAAGCCATTGCGGATGAAATCGAAAAACGCTTAGCGCCGCGTGACAAGCCCTGGCATATCGAAGGCTATCAGCATCAATCCTGGATTCTGTTAGACTATGTGGATGTGGTCGTGCATATTTTTCAACCCGAAACACGGCAATACTACAATCTGGAAAAATTATGGGCGGATGCTCCGCGCCAGGCCTTTCCCGAGGCCTCGAAGCCCTGAAAACCAGCCCTGAGCCAACCCATATCGAGCCCTTGACCACGGAACAGGTGTTGACTGAAGCGGGTCGAGTTGGATTTGATCGCGCCGGAGTCACTCTCCCGATTCTGCATACTAAATACACGGCAGCATTCCGGCAATGGTTAGCGGCCGACTCGGCCGGTGAAATGCACTGGATGCGGAAGTGGAGCAATTTCGATCAAGTCATCCGGCGTCGCTGGGCCTGGGCTCAATCGGTCATCGTGGTCTGTCGCAATTATTATCAAAAACAGGAGCCTTTCGCCGGTCCACGTCTGGCACGCTATGCCATGGGTCAGGATTATCACCTGATCATGCCGGAGTTGATGGATCGTCTCATTGAAAATTTAAAACGCATCTATCCGAAGTTAAGAACTCAAATCTACAGTGACACCGGACCGGTTTTGCAAAAAGCCTTCGCCGAGCAGGCGGGGATCGGCTGGATCGGCAAGAACACGTTACTGATCGTTCCTGACATTGGTTCATTCGTCTTCATCGGTTTGATATTTTGCGACTGCGAACTACAACCGACGTCGCCGTTGACCGAAGATTGCGGTGACTGTACATTTTGTCTGCGGAACTGTCCGAATGCGGCTTTGGTCCAACCCGGTGTATTAGATGCGCATCGTTGCATCGCATACCTGACGATTGAAAAGCAGTCGGCGTTCACTGCCGCCGAGCGAAAAAATCTGCATAACTGGCTTTACGGATGCGATTTGTGCCAGGAATGCTGTCCTAAAAATCAGCAATGGGCAAAGACGACCGGTGAGCAACGCTTTCTTGTGCACGCGGAAAGCCTGCGGCGCACCTGGGTGGAATGGCGCCAGCTTGATGCCCGGCGGTTTGCCGAATTGTTCCGGTGCAGTGCCGTCCAGCGGCTCGGTTATCGCCGATTTCGGCGCAATCTGGCAGCTTTGCGCTGAGCTTCTTCGGATGCCAATAACTGATTGCGCGGTAGGAATGACGCCCTTAAATTTGGGCGTTCTTTTTTTTTAGAGGCAAAATGATCGAAACCATCCAGCAACTTTTAGTAGAGGCACTCAGCGCCAACCAGATCGAAATACCGGCCCAGATACCGGTGGAACGTAGCCGTCAGGAGGCCCATGGGCATTTTACATCGAATATCGCGCTGAGTTTAGCGAAAAACTTAGGCCAGGCGCCCCTGCAAATCGCGACAAGGTTGAAAGATGGTCTGCCTCAATCCCCACTTTTGGCAAAGGTTGAGATCAAAGCGCCCGGTTTCATTAATTTTTTCCTGAGCCCCGCGGCTTTGCAGCAGGTGGTGATCGAAGCCCTGCAGGCAGAGAGTGATTTTGGACGCCTTACCTCCGGGACAGGGAAAAAAGTGCAGGTAGAATTCGTCAGCGCAAATCCTACCGGACCACTCACCATCGGCCACGGGCGGCAGGCGGTATTGGGCGATGCCATTGCCCGCATCCTGAGCTGGGCGGGATATCAGGTTGAGCGCGAGTATTACTACAATGACGCCGGTCGGCAGATGCGCATTTTGGCGCATTCAGTGTTTTTACGATACCGACAGTTGCTGAATTTTCCTGATAAGTTCCCGGACGATCATTATCAGGGTGAATACATTCGTGAAATCGCGGCGCAGATTTTAGCGGAGCAGGGCGATCGACTCCGGGATGATCCCGATAATACGCTTTTCCAGGAGGCGGCGGAGAACGCCATTTTCAGCGACATAAAAAATACCCTGCACCGCCTCGATATCGAGTTCGACAATTACTACAACGAAAAAAGCCTGTATAGTGATGGGCGGGTCGACGATGTATTACAACGTTTACAGGCGATGGGAGCCAGTTATGAAAAGGACGGCGCAATCTGGTTTCGCGCCGGTGAGTATGGGGGAGCCGAGGATCGCGTCTTGTGGAAAAGCGTGGCCGACGAAGCGACGTATCGTCTGCCGGATATTGCCTATCATACAACCAAATTCGCCCGTGGTTACGACCTGATCATTGACATTTTCGGGGCAGACCATCATGCCACCTATCCGGATGTATTAGCTGGTCTGAAAGCCCTGGGTTACGACATCAGTCGCATTAGGGTACTGCTTCATCAGTTCGTGACCCTGACGCACGGTTCGGAAAAAATCAAGATGTCCACCCGTAAAGCGAATTACGTCACGGTGGATGAACTGATTGATGAAGTTGGCAAGGATGTAGTGCGCTACTTTTTCCTGATGCGGGGCATGAAAAGTCACCTGAATTTCGATTTGACCCTGGCCAAAACCGAGGGGGAAGAAAATCCCGTCTTCTATCTGCAGTACGCGCACGCCCGCATCTCCAGCGTTTTGCGGAACGCTCTCCTCAAAGGTTTTACACCAACTGCGGATTGTGACCTGGCGCTCCTCTCCGAACCGATCACGTTAGCGCTTCTAAACACCCTGAGTGAGTTTCAGGAAGTCATGCACATCTGCGTCAATACCTGCGAACCGCAACACCTGACTAATTACCTGCAGAGATTAGCGGCTACTTTCCACAAATTTTATACTGAGCATCGGGTAATAACCTCCGATCGTGCCCTGTCGCAGGCCCGCCTGGCATTAATTAAAGCGGTCCAGATCGGATTGCGGAACGGTTTGCAGATTTTGGGCATCACGGCTCCCGAAAAGATGTAAGACGATTGGCTGGGCTGGCCGTAACAAAAACTGCGCCAGAAAAAGACCCGTCTTGCTTTCAGCAGGCAAAATCTTTAAATTGCCCGTCGTTAATTTTGGGTTATTAAAAATTATGCGGGTTGATGAAAATACTGTTTTGAAAATTGCTGATTTAGCCAAGATCACGCTCACACCTGCCGAAGCCCGCATCTATGCCCCGCAGATGGAAAAAATCATCGAGTACATTGAGCAATTGCAGAGCGTAGATACCAGTCAAATCGAACCGCTCTCACATGTTCATGAAATATCCAACGTCTTCCGGGAAGATAAAGCCGCACAGTCTCTGGAACGCGCGGCGGTCTTTCAGAACGCACCTGCTCACCGTCAAAACTACTTCGTAGTGCCCAAAGTCATCAAGGACGGCGATTCGTGAATATTGCGGGTATAATTCCGGCTCGCTGGGCTTCGACGCGTTTACCGGGCAAACCTTTGCGTCTTTTGCGTCAGCGTCCGCTCATTCAATGGGTGTATGAAAACGCACGCCAGGTGCGGAACCTATCGCAATTAATCGTAGCGACTGACGATCAGCGGATCTACGATTGCGTGATCAATTTCGGAGGTGCCGCGATACTGACACCCTCGGATTTGCCTTCCGGCACCGATCGCTGTGCTTTTACTGCCCGCCAAATAAATGCTGACATTATCGTAAATATTCAGGGCGATGAGCCGTTTTTAGAACCGACCGCAGTCGAGCAGGCTGTGCAGGCCTTGACAGAGACTGATGAATATGCAGTGAGCACAGTCGCCTGTCAACCGGTCACGGAAGCCACCCTGCACGATCCGAATGTCGTCAAGGTGTTGGTTAACCGTCGGGACGAGGCCATCTATTTCAGCCGGCAAAATCTGCCCTATATTCGCGATGCAGAACCACTCAACATGCAGGATCATCCAGCCCTGATCCATATCGGGCTGTACGTCTATCGGCGCGGTTTCCTGCTGAATTTTAGCCACCTGCCCGCCTCCCGGCTGGAGCAACTCGAGAAACTGGAACAACTGCGCCTGATAGAAAACGGGATTCCGATTAAGGTCGTCAGGTCAGCAACACCGTCATTGGGCATTGATACGGAAGCCGATTTACAGAAAGCGGAGCAAATATTATCAACTTATGAAGACCGAACGCGCAACTAAATATATATTTGTTACCGGTGGCGTGATATCCGGGTTAGGTAAAGGTATCGCCAGTGCGTCTATCGGCTATTTGCTGAAGTCACGCGGCTACCGGGTTACCATCCAGAAATTTGATCCTTATATCAACGTCGATCCGGGGACAATGAGTCCCTACCAGCATGGCGAGGTATTTGTACTGGAAGATGGTTCGGAAACCGATCTTGACTTGGGGCATTACGAGCGTTTCATCGACGAGAACATGTCGCACGTTAATAGTACTACCACCGGTCAGGTCTATAATGAAGTCATTACGCGCGAACGACGCGGTGATTACCTTGGAGCGACGGTTCAGGTCATTCCCCACATTACCGATGAGATCAAACGCAGGATCAGTTTACCGAACAGTGAAGGCGATTATGACATCGTGATCAGCGAAATCGGTGGTACCGTCGGCGATATTGAAAGTCTACCCTTTTTAGAAGCTATTCGGCAGTTCCGCTTTGATGCCGGACGTGGCAATTGCATCAACGTCCATCTGACTCTGGTGCCATATATCGAATCAAGCGGTGAAATTAAAACCAAACCGACTCAGCACAGCGTCATGCGCCTGCGGGAGATTGGCATTCAGCCGGATGTGTTGCTTTGCCGTTCCAAATTGCACTTGGACGAGAACAACCGGCGGAAGATCGCCCTGTTCTGTAATGTGCACCCCGAAGCGGTCGTGGAGGCGCTCGATGCCGAAACAATTTATGAAATTCCGCTTATTTTCGATCAGCAGGGACTGGGTAATCTGATCACGGATTTACTCGAACTGCCGCGCAAGAAAGCCGATTTGACGCAACTGGAAAGATTTGTGGGGATTGTGAAGCATCCCCAGGAACAGGTCAAAATCGCCGTGTGCGGGAAATACACCCAGTTGCGGGACGCCTACAAGTCTATCATTGAATCATTTGTGCATGCCGGAGTCCAGAACAATGCCCGGGTTATTCTCGAGTGGGTGGAAGCCGAACAGCTCGGAAAAAACGAAACCGCACTAAATAAGATTGCTGAATTTGACGGCTTGCTGATTCCGGGTGGCTTCGGAGAGCGCGGCATAAAGGGGAAAATTTTGGCCATCCAATTAGCGCGCGAAAAAGGGATTCCCTTTTTTGGAATTTGTCTCGGCTTGCAATGCGCCGTCATCGAATATGCCCGCAACGTCTGCGGGTGGCAAGAAGCGCACAGCACCGAGTTCAACGAACATACCAGCTACCCGGTCATCGCCCTGATGGAAGAGCAAAAGCGGGTGGTGAACAAAGGCGGTACGATGCGTTTAGGCGCTTATCAGGCCGAAATCGCCACCGATTCGCTGGCGTACAAAATCTATGGTCAACGGGAGATCACTGAACGCCACCGGCATCGTTATGAAGTAAATAATCTGTTTCTGGAGCAACTCACCCAGGCGGGTTTGAAAGTCGGGGCGATCAATCGCGATCTGAATTTGGTGGAAATGATTGAACTCCCGCGGCATCCCTGGTTCGTTGCCTGTCAATTTCATCCGGAACTCAAGTCCCGAATTAATAAAGCCCACCCACTTTTCCGCGCTTTCGTTGGTGCGGCGCTTAAATACAATCGCTCGAGGGCGAAGAATGCCTGAGATAGTCAAGGTCAAAGATATCCCTATCGGGGCTGGTCAGCCGTTAGTATTCATCCTTGGCCCCTGCGTGATCGAGAACCAATTCCACCTCCTGAAAATCGCCGAACAACTCAAACACCTGACTGACGACCTCGATTGTCCACTGATCTTCAAGTCTTCTTTCGACAAAGCCAACCGCACCAGTATTGACAGCTACCGCGGACCGGGGATCGATGCCGGTCTCAAAATGTTAGCCGCAGTGAAAAAACAATTTGATCTGCCGATCCTAACCGATATACACGAACCGGCTCAGGCGGCAATCGTTGCCGAAGTCGCGGATGTTCTGCAGATTCCGGCATTCATGTGCCGCCAGACCGATTTGGTCATAGCCGCCGCCCGCACCAAGCGGGTGGTGAATATTAAAAAAGGGCAATTCCTGGCTCCCGGCGATATACGACATATCGTAGCCAAGATCGAATCCGCTGACAACCACCAGATACTGCTGACTGACCGCGGCACCAGTTTCGGATACGGCGGTCTGATCAGTGATGTTCGGGCAATTCCCATCATGCAGGCCACCGGCTATCCGGTGATTTTCGATGCCACCCACAGCGCCCAGATTCCGGGTGGAACAGTCACGGGCGGGGCGCGCGATTTTATTCCCCATACGGCCCGCGCCATGGTGGCCGCAGGTTGCGATGGTGTTTTCATGGAAGTGCATGATGATGTTCAGAACGCCCTGAGTGACCGCGCGACACAATACCCGTTGGCTGACCTGCGTGACCTGCTCGGTGAGCTTTTGGCTATTTCGGCTGTAATAAGGCAAAAAAAAGAGGATTAATGACACTCCGGGAACGCCTGCAAAAAATCAAGATTATCGTCGCTGACATGGATGGTGTCTTTACGGATGGTTCACTGTATATTGGTGGCGATGGCAGTGAATTCAAATGCTTTCATGTTCTGGATGGGGCGGGTATCGCTTTGCTCCGGGCCATCGATTTTCCGCTGGCGGTTATTTCTGGGCGGAACTCCTCCGTTACGGAATTTCGCATGCGGGAATTGGGGCTGGGGCAAAATCTGTTTCAGGGTAATTTGGCAAAACTGGAGCCTTATGAGCAGATTAAAGAACGATTCCAGGTGGCGGATGAAGAAGTGCTTTACATCGGCGATGATATTATTGATATTCCGGTATTGAAACGGGTCGGGGTTCCGGTGGCGGTGGCCAATGCACTGCCGGAAGTTAAAAAGTACGCGGTCTATACTACTCTGCGAGTCGGCGGACAGGGCGCCATCCGGGAAGTGATCGAATTAGTCCTGCGCGCCCAGGATAAATATCAGTCAGCCGTGTCAATCCTCACCAAAGAGACTTACAAGGATTAAAGCATAATGTCGAATAATTATATCGAAAATGCGCGTCTGTTGCTGAAGGTCGAAGCGGCTGCGATCGCCGATCTGCAGGAGCGACTGGACGCGACCTTTCAAACCGCCGTCGAAACCTTATTCAAAATCCGCGGTAAAGTCATAGTTACGGGGGTCGGTAAATCTGGACTGATCGGGCGTAAAATTGCCGCTACCTTGGCTTCGGTGGGCACCCCCAGTTTTTTCCTGCATGCCTACGAAGCCGGGCATGGCGACTTGGGTGTAATGACCCGCCAGGATGCCTTGTTGGTGATTTCCAATAGTGGTGAAACTGACGAGGTCATTCATCTGATTCCGGGGGCGAAAAAACTGCGCGTCCCGGTCATCGGTCTCTTGGGGCGCACGAACTCGACTTTAGCCCGCAAATGCGATGTTGTCATCAACACTGCCGTCGAACGCGAAGCCGACCCTTTGCAGATTGTGCCTACAACCAGCGCCATCGTGACCCTGGCGATGGGCGATGCGCTGGCTGTCGCCTTATTGGAAAAACGGCACTTCAAAGCCGAGGCGTTCGCGGAATTGCATCCTAGTGGTTCATTGGGGCGCAGACTGCTGACCACGGTGGCTGACCTGATGCATGTCGGTCCGGCGATACCATTTATCAAAGCCTCGGAAAGTATGTCAGCGGCGCTGTTGGTGATGACTAAGAAGGGACTGGGCATCGTGGGAGTGCTCGATGATAAGGATAATTTACTGGGAGTGATAACCGATGGTGATTTGCGCCGCGGGCTGGAGCGCAGTCAAAATTTTATGCGTTCCAAACTACGTAATATCATGTCGCGCCGCCCCAAATGGATCGCCGCCTCTTGTTTAGCCATTGACGCTCTGCATTTGATGGAGGAACATTCCATTACCAATCTTTTCGTCTATCCGGAAAAAAAGGAAGGGCGACCAGTCGGGATCATTCACATTCACGATATTTTACGTTACGGGATAATGTCTTGAGCCGTTTATTATTAATCTTAATCATTACGCTAGCATTGATCGCCTGCAGTGACGTTTCGGAGACGAACGAGACTGCTGATCGTCGATATCCTGATCAGGAAATATGGAATTCAGCTATTACCTTGACCAAAGAAGGTAAAAAACGTGCGGTAGTCCATTCCGCACATCTGACGAAATACAATGACCGCAACTATGTCACGATGGATCGCGATGTTGTAGTTGATTTTTTCGATATTGAAGAAGGACATCGGTCGCGCCTGACAGCGCAGGAAGCGGTTGTCGACGAAGGCACCAATGACCTGACCGCCCGCAAGAACGTCATAGTGGTCTCCGACAGCGGCTTGACCTTGCTGACCGAGGAATTACGCTGGGAGCATCGGCGCGAGCGTATCCTGTCTGAAGTTTTCGTGACCTTTATCAGCCGGGGTGACACGCTGACCGGTTATGGTTTCGAATCCGATTCCGATTTAAAGAACTGGGTAATCTACAAACCGGCGGGGGTTACCGACCGGCCACTGAGGTATTAGGAGCCACCATGGCAGAAACACCACCCCCTGGCACTAAAAAACTCGTCGGCTCCGCCCTCAGTAAGGTTTTTGGGCGCAGAAAGGTGGTCAACGGCGTTTCGATCGAGGTCGCGAAAGGTGAGGTAGTGGGGCTCCTGGGGCCGAACGGAGCGGGCAAGACCACGACTTTTCACATGTTTACCGGTATGATCCGGCCAACCTCCGGGCAGGTTTTTATCAATTCGCAGGAAATTACCCGGCTCCCAATGTACAAACGCGCCCAGCTGGGAATTGGTTATCTTTCCCAGGAACCGTCGGTATTTCGGAAACTGACGGTAGAGCAAAATTTACTGTTGGTACTACAGACCCTCGGCATCAGTCGGAAAGAGCAGATGGAACGCCTCGAGCGACTTCTGGATGAACTCGGTATTCGCAAAGTACGCAAGAATCGGGCCGACACCCTCTCCGGAGGAGAGCGACGACGCACGGAGATTACCCGCGCCCTGATCACCAATCCTGATTTTATCCTGCTCGATGAACCTTTTGTCGGGGTTGATCCGATCGCCGTGGAAGACATTCAAAAAATCGTGGTCAGTTTGAAAGCCCGTGATATCGGCGTCCTGATTACCGATCATAACGTGCATGAAACGCTGTCCATCACCGACCGGTCTTATCTAATATTCGAAGGGCGCATTCTGAAATCCGGCGACTCCGAATTCTTGGCGAATGACGAAGATGCGCGGCGTCTGTACCTGGGTGATTCTTTTAAGCTGGTGCGCTGATGCAGATCAATCAGGCTCAGGTTCAAAAATTAGCGCAGGAACTGCGCCTGACCCCCCAGCAGATACTCCAATCTACCATCCTGCAATTGACGACCTTGGCCCTGGAAGCCCGCGTCATCCAGGAACTCGAACAGAATCCGGTCCTGGAAGAATATGCCCCTGACGGTTCTGACGACTCGCCCGAGAACGAAAGCGTCAATGAAGAAGAAGATAACTCCGGTGAGGATGACATTGACTGGGAGGATATCCTTCCACAAAACGATGACTACGAACCTAAACAGGAAATTGACTGGGATAACAAACAGTCGCGCTTCCTGCAACCTGCCCCGCGCGGATTAAGCGAACATTTATTCGAGCAGGTCAAACTGCTAAACTTGGACGAAATTGATGAGCGTATCGCCGCGGAAATTATCTGGAACCTGGATGAGCGGGGTTATCTGACCATTCCGATTGAAAATATTGCCCTGGGCTTGAATGTATCCGAAAAGCGGGCTCTCGCCATCCTGCACCAGATTCAGACTTTCGACCCTCCCGGCGTGGCGGCACGTGATCTCCAGGAATGTCTCCTGATCCAGTTGAAGCAACAACCCAACAATGGCGATGCCATCACGATCGTTCAGCAGTATTTTACCGATTTTGCCAATCGACGCTTTGAGAATATCATGCGGGAGCTGAACTGGGATATCAACCGCATGCGAAAGGCCGAAGAAACCATTCGCAAACTCAATCCCAAACCCGGTACGTCGCTTACCATCGGCGACGCCAACTACATAGTCCCCGATCTGATCGTCGAAAAAGTCGGCAGGGAGTTCATCGTCGAAGTAAATGATACGCGCCTGCCGGAACTGCGCCTGAATGCCGGTTATATTCAAATGATCTCCAATGGCAATAAAATCGGTGTCGAAGCCCGCAATTACCTGAAGAAAAAAATTGATATGGCGAAATGGTTCATTCAGGCAATTCACCAGCGTCGGATTACCATGATTCGGGTGATGAAGGCAATCATCGCCCGCCAGCGCGAGTGGTTCGATGACCAAAATGTGCCGCTGAAGCCGATGATTTTAAAAGATATTGCCGAAGATGTCGGAATGGACATCTCCACCATCAGCCGGGTCACCAACGGTAAATACGTCCAACTCCGTTCCGGCATCTACGAGCTGAAGTATTTCTTCAATGAAGGCATGATTGATGAAGACGGCGAGGAAATCTCGACCCGGATAATCAAAGCGCGTCTGAAGGAATTGATCGAAACAGAAGACCGCCGCCAACCCCACAGCGATGATTATCTCTCAAGGTTGTTAAAAAAAGAAGGGTTTATTGTTGCCCGCAGGACGGTCGCCAAGTACCGTGAACAGCTTAAACTTCCGGTAGCCCGACTGCGGCGAGCGCTTTAATTTTATCCCACCACCGGAGGATCCATGAGTTATCGAAAAATTAAAATCGGAGAACAGGAGATAGAGGTTTCCGCGCTCAGTTTCTGGTTGGTCATATTGGGGGCTCTAATTCTGATATTGGTTGTGGTCGGTTGGATGGCTTTTTATACATTGGAGAACGGGGAACAGGGCATTATCCTACGCGCCGGTAGGTTGCATAAAATCGAGCAGGCTGGCTGGCACTGGCGCCTGCCCCTCGGGATCGATAAGTTGACCAGAGTGAAGACCGCCTATAATTACAGCGCTGAATTCGGATTCCGCACAAATCCCGTGGACAGTTCAGGGTTACACCAAACGGTGGTTTTTCCGGCAGAAGCCCGAATGTTGACGGGAGATCTGTGTCTGGTCGAAATCGAATGGGTTGTGCATTACCAAATCACTGATCCGGTTGCCTATCTGCGCAGTTCGCCGCGCAATCAGACCGTTTTCCGGCTTCTTGCCGAATCCGCGATGCGAACTGCGGTAGGCGATTATGCCCTGAGTGAAGTATTTCAGACCGAGCGGCAAAAGATCACCCAGCATGCTTTAGCAGATCTGCAAACCAAATGCGCACTCTATGATTTGGGATTTGGTGTTCGACTCATCCAGATCAGAGCCGTGCGGCCCGTTGTCCAGGAAGACAATGCGACTATCCCGGTCAAAATTCCCGTGTCGATGCCACCGGATTCCACGCATGCCCAACCTGATACAACGGTGTGAAACAGGTGACAGCATGACCAATTTAAAGGGGACTCGATCATGAAATTCAAGATCCTGGGAACTGTTATTTTAGTCTTACTAATTCTGTTGGTAGCTTGGAATTCCTGCTTTGTTGTCGGAGATGATGAACAGGTGGTTATTGTGCGGAATATGGCCAACCAGCTTTCCGTAATAGACAGCGCCGGTATCTACTTCAGGTTTCCATTTTTCACTCACCTGCAGCGATTCGAAAAACGGATGCTGGACTGGCGTTGTGCGGATATACTGATGCCGACCCGCGATAACAAATATATCAGTGTGTCTGCTTTTGCCTGCTGGCGGATTGCTGATCCGGTCAGTTTTTACCTGAGCGTCGGAGATACTGCGACGGGTAAGGCACGCTTGAACGATCTGCTTGAAGGTGCTTTGGCGAATGAAATAGCCCGGCATACGCTCTCCGAGATTATCCGCACCACGGAGCGGCCATTGCCTCCTACCGCTATTCGCCAGGTCCTGAAAGTTCCAGCCACACGCAATCTGCCATCGCGAGCAGGCCGAGCGCAAATGCTCAGCGCGGTGCTGAAAAATATTCGCCTCGGATTGGATTCGCTGAAGTTGGGTATCGAGGTAGTTGATTTCGATCTGGGGCGGGTCAATTATGTGCAGGAAATTAAATAGGATCAGAGGGAAAATGGAACACCCAACCAATACTCAAGCCTTGCGTTCCACGACTGTCATCGGTGTCCGGCGAGATGGGAAAATCGCGATGGGCAGTGATGGTCAGGTGACCATCGGTGAGACGATCATGAAACATAAGACTCGCAAGGTGCGCAAGCTATACAACGACAAGGTGATCGTCGGTTTTGCCGGTGCCTCGGCCGATGCCATGGCCTTGTTCGATAAATTTGAAATTGAACTGGATAAATATAAGGGCAACATCAACCGGGCGGCGGTCGAACTGGCTAAACTCTGGCGCACGGACAAGTATCTGCGCCGTCTGGAAGCCTTATTGACAGTGATGAGTCAGGACACTTTATTGATAATTTCCGGAACGGGTGACGTAATCGAGCCGGATGACGACGTGGTTGCCATCGGTTCGGGAGGTGCATATGCCGCGGCCGCGGCGCGCGCCCTTTTACGGCATAGTAGCTTAACAGCTCCCCAGATTGTTACGGAAGCCCTGAAGATCGCCGCAGGTATCTGCATCTATACCAATGAAAATTTTACCGTGATCGAGCTATGACGAGTAAACAGCTCACCCCGCGCGAAATTGTCAAAAGCCTGGACGAATATATTATCGGTCAGGACAAGGCCAAGAAAGCCGTCGCGATCGCCCTCCGTAATCGTTGGCGGCGACAGCGCGTTAAGGGCAGTATTCGGGCTGACATCATGCCCAATAATATCATCCTGATCGGGCCGACCGGTGTGGGTAAGACCGAAATCGCCCGGCGGCTCGCCAATCTCGCCAATGCGCCGTTTATCAAAGTCGAGGCCTCCAAATTCACCGAAGTGGGCTATGTTGGGCGAGATGTCGAGAGCATTGTCCGCGACCTGACAAATTTAGCCGTCAACCTGGTCAAAGCGGAACGGATCGAGGGCGTCAATGCGCAAGCCGAACGACTGGCCAATGAGCGTATTCTTGATATTCTTTTACCAGCCCGGGAATCAGGCGCAGAGCCGGAAATTGAAAACACTGCCGAAAAGTTTACCCGCACGCGGGAAAAACTGCGCCAGATGTTACTGAACGGCGAGCTCGAAGAGCGACTGATTGAGGTGACCATCCGACAGGGCGCTCTGCCGATGATGCAGATTTTCGGTCCGGCGGGCATTGAAGAAATGGAAATGAATCTCTCCGAGATGTTAGGCAGTGCTTTTCCCCAGAAGAAGAAAATCCAGAAAACGACGGTGACTGAAGCCCGGCGCATATTCACTCAGGAAGAAGTTCAGAAACTGATTGATATGGACAATGTGGTTCGGGAAGCCATTCAAAGAGTTGAAGAATCCGGTATCGTATTTATTGATGAAATTGACAAGATCGCCTCGACTGCCGATACCATTGGACATGGCCCTGACGTTTCAAGGGAAGGTGTCCAGCGCGATATTCTGCCGATCGTTGAGGGTACCAGCGTCCAGACCAAATACGGAGTAGTACACAGCGACCACATCCTGTTCATTGCCGCCGGAGCCTTTCATGCAACCAAGCCATCCGACCTGATTCCCGAATTGCAGGGTCGTTTCCCGATCCGGGTGGAACTGGAGGGTTTGGGCAAGGAAGAGTTCGTTAAAATTTTGAGGCATCCGCGCTCGGCGCTGCTCAAACAATACATCGCCCTGTTGAAAACGGAAAAAGTCGAGCTGACTTTTGACGATGAGGCGGTCGAGGAAATTGCCGCCATTGCAGTCGAAGTCAATGAGAAAATGGAGAACATCGGCGCCCGTCGTTTGCATACGATTCTGACAACCGTGCTGGAAGATATTCTCTATCAGGTACCTGATCGTAAAATTCAGGCAGTCCATATCACCCGCGACTACGTCACCCAAAAATTGCGTGATATCGTCAAGGATCGCGATCTGAGTCGTTATATTTTGTAAGCGGTCATCATCGTGCCAATTTACTTAATCAGTCTCTCACCGGAGGAAAAATGAAGCGTGATTTTTTACATGTCACCGATTTTAGCGGAGCGGAAATCCGCAATCTTTTCGAGCTCACTCGCCAATTGAAAAAGTTCACCCGCGAAGGACGAAAATATGCTCCGCTTCAAGGGAAGACGATGGCGATGATTTTTGCCAAACCCTCGGCCCGCACCCGTATTTCCTTCGAGACCGGCATGACCCAATTAGGGGGACATGCAATCTACCTCGGCCCGAGCGATATAGGTCTGGGAAAACGCGAAGCCGTCAAAGACATTGCCCGTGTGATTACGCGTTATGATGACATCATCATGGCGCGCCTGTTTGAGCACCAGCAAATGCTCGAACTGGCGGAATTCGCCGCCGTGCCGGTCATCAACGGGCTGACCGATTTCAATCACCCTTGCCAGATCATGGCCGATATTTTTACCGTACTGGAACACCGCGGGCATCTCGATGATCTCAAAGTGGCTTTCATCGGCGACGGCAACAACGTCGCCAACTCCTGGATCGAACTCGCGCTTCGTCTGCCGTTCCATTTCGTCATCGCCTGTCCGCAGGGCTATGAACCCGATCAACAACTTCTGCGCCAGGCCCAGCAGACCGGGCTGAGCAAAGTGGAGGTCGAACACGATCCTCTCGTAGCCGTATGGAACGCTGATGTCATTTATACCGATGTCTGGGCGAGCATGGGGCAGGAAGCCGAACAGGAAAAACGTCGCTGTGCCTTCGCCGGTTTTCAGGTCAATAAGGGACTGGTTAAAGCCGCCAAACCGGGAGTCTATGTAATGCATTGTTTGCCGGCGCACCGCGGTGACGAAATCACCGATGAGGTCATTGAAAGCGACCATTCGATTGTGTTCGATGAAGCCGAAAATCGTCTGCATGTCCAAAAAGCGATTATCCATAAACTGATGTTGGGCGATACGATTGCGGATGGCAATTGATGGAGCGAAGCGGCGGATGGTCTATACTTTTCTTTATGCTGACGGTTAATCTCAGTCACGGTCAGCCACTGCCCAATCCCGAAGCCCGGATTGACGCGTTGCTAAGGCCATACCAGGGCAATGTCCCCGGCGCGGCAGTCATGGTTATCCATAAAAACCAGATTGCCTTTTTAAAAACCTATGGCATGGCGGATGTAACTGGCGGGCGTCCGGTGACGGCGCAGACTAATTTCCGATTGGCTTCGGTCACCAAGCAGTTCACGGCCATGAGTATCATGATTCTTATAGAGCGCGGAAAACTGGATTACTCGACGACTCTCACTGAAATTTTCCCCGATTTTCCCGCCTATGGGAAAAAGATCACGATACGGCACCTGCTTCAGCATACTTCCGGACTGATTGACTATGAAGACCTCATACCGGATACCACCACCCGACAGGTACTCGATCGTGATGTCCTGAGCATGATGCAAGCGCTCGACAGTACCTATTTCCCTCCGGGCAGTGCCTTTCGCTATTCCAATTCCGGATACGCGGTTCTGGCACAGGTGGTGGAGCGCTTATCCGGGAAGTCTTTTGCGACTTTTCTCCGGGATGAAATATTTTCCCCACTCCGAATGTCCAATACAGTCGCCTATGAAAAAGGCATTTCGGAGGTTCCAGAAAGAGCCTGGGGGTATCATTTAAATGGGGATTCGATAACCTTTAGTGATCAAAGTCTGACCAGTGCGGTGCTTGGCGACGGTGGCATTTACTCCTCCGTTGCCGACCTGTATCATTGGGATCAGATGCTTTATAATCGGAAATTAGTATCCCGGCGCACGCTCCGCACTGCCTTTACCCCGGGACTGGAAAACTATGGTTTTGGCTGGTACTGCGATAAGTTTCAGGGCCGATGCCGCCTCTATCATACCGGTTCCACGTGTGGCTTTCGCAACACCCTTATGCGCCTACCCGAAGCCAAGCTCACTGTGATCATCTTGACTAACCGGCGCGAACCGGACGTCCTGGGACTGGCTGAGCAAATCGCGGCAATTTTTCTGTAGTAGTTATATCGCCAAAACAAACCTGCTTCTACGCCTTTGGTTATTCTTCACCGAGAGTGCAGGCAGTCGGAATCAATTAGGACTTTATCTCGGGAGTTGGCGAACCAATTAAAGCTGCGCAGGATCGTTTATGGCCTTTTTCCTTTTCTTCGACCAGTCGATCACGGCTTTGATAATCGTAATGGGTAACATAACATAAATAATCGCGTTGATGTACTGGTCGCAGATATTGCTGGGCCAGGGAAAGGGGTGAAAGACAAAAAAATCGGTCGCCTTGTGGGTGGCCAGGACCTCAATGACATTTCCGGATGATCCGACCATCAGGGCGATAATGATCGTGGTTACCATATTGTTAAAGTCTGAATCGGTTTCTTTCAGTACACTGCGTGACAGCGAGATGACTAAAAAGACCACCAGAATGATCCCGGAAATCGCCCAGACCTGCTGGTTGGCGATATTGCCGAAAAGAAAGTGATAGCCGGTGTTATAGGTACGATACAGCGACAAGAAAGGCAAACCGGTCGGGACGCTGTCCTGAAACGGCAGGTACCGGTTGGCGACCCACTTGGTGAAGCCGTCGATGACAAGCAGTCCCAGTCCTCCAAGATAAGCCAGTAAAAGTGTGCGTTTGTTATTCTGCATGTTTAGAGCTCCAAAGTGCCGGCAGGGCTGCAGCGTATTGTTATTTTTTCTTCATCCAGCGTCGCCATTTATAGCTTGTGTTCCGTTCTGGGAAAAAACCGGCGTTGACCGCCCGGATATCCTGGATGGAAATGAAAATCTGCGGATCAATAGTACGAGCGAGATTAATGACTTCGTTGACTTTTTTACGCTGAACGATGACGTAGGTGATATGCACCTCGCCCTTGGCACCGCTGGCTTTAATAACGGTAGCCCCGAATCCGGCGTCGCGGAGGGTCATGGTCAGGATGTCTACGGTTTCGCTGGAAATCAACCGCACCGCCTGCAAACCTAAGGCCAATTTCTCCTCGAGGGTAATCCCGATAAAGTTGCCGGAAGCGAAGCCCAGCCCGTAAGCAATGAAAGCCGCCACATTGGACAAACCCATACGCATAACCTGCGAGATGGCTAAGAGCCAGATTGAAACTTCGAAAAATCCGAGAACAGAGGCGACCAGTTTATTGCCTTTGGCGACTAAAATAATCCGTACCGTACCGATGGATACATCCGTGATGCGGGCGAGAAAAATTAAAAGCGGAATGACCACCCATTGATAAAGCGCGGAATGAAAAAAAGGATTACCCATACTGTTTTTTAACGACTTTTATCGGCATTTCAGGCAAATAGTTCCACATTACCTCCGGTATGGAGGAAGACAATCTTGGCATCGGCGGGAAATTGTTGGTGACGACAATAATCAATCAGACCCGCCGCGGCTTTGCCGGTGTAAACATAGTCCAGGTAGATGCCTTCGTACCGGGCAAACAAATTCACGGCTTCACGACAACCCTCGGTCGGGATACCATAACCATCACCGATATATTGATCATCAACCGCAACAAGCTCCGGTGAAATTTGGAGATTCAACAGACCGGCGGTTTGCTCGGCCAGCTGCAACACATTTTGCCTTAATTCATTCCGAGGGACGTCAACGCTCATCCCGATGATTTTTCCGGGCCAGTCTGTTGAAGCTTGTCCGACGACCAGGCCGGCCTGCGTTCCCGCCGACGAGGAAGCGTGGATGATATAATCGGCGCGGATTTTACTGTGTTTTAAATCAGCTACCAGTTCTCTGAAACCGGCCACGTAACCAAGCGCGCCAATCGGTACCGAACCACCCGGAGGCAAGAAAAAGACCCGACGGCCCTGTTTTTCCAAATCCTGTCGGATTTGCATAGCGGCTGAATGAAAAAGGTTATTATCATTAGTGGCGATATGGTGAATATGTACACCGAGCAGATGGTCAATCAACAGGTTTCCAGTTGGTACCTGCGGTTGCGACCCGCGGAGAACCAGGTGTATCTCCAAGCCGAATTTGACACCGGCGTTGGCAAGGATCCGGCAAAAATTGGACTGATTGGCGCCCATTCCGATGATCGTATCGCAACCGGTCGCCAGAGCTTCGGCAATCAGAAAATCCAGTTTACGGGTTTTGTTGCCGCCGAAAGCAAAACCGGTCAGGTCGTCGCGTTTGATAAACAGGTTATAGCCCAGCAATTCCGAGAGGCGGTTCAGACGCCGAAATGGGGTGGGTAAGACTGAGATTTCAACCCGCGGAAAACGCTGGAGAAGGGCAGGAAGCGCTTGCCTACTGATGATTGATCTGGTGTTCTGCATGGATTTCAAGATTCTCGATAATAAATGCAACAGAAAATTAACTACTGAGGCGCTTTTTTCAAAAGCATATCTGAGTAGGAACCGGTCACCAAATCAGCTTGGTCTATTTTCAGTTTTTTCATCAGCCTACGGCAGGTCTGGAATTGAATCTCCGCAGCGGCCTCCCCGATGACCTCGATTTCGATGAAACAGCCTAAGTCCTTTATACAATCAAGATGGATTTTGACATTATTTAAGAAGTAAATCTCGCGCCGCTTCCTGACAGTGACGAGAATGTCCAGGGCACTGGTCAGGAGTGGCAGAAGGTCATCGGGATTGGCAAGCTGGAAGAGCGTGACCCGGGCGATTTTGGCCTCAATAACATCCGGGCGTTCGTAGAAAATCAGGGCGTTTTCGATGCTCCCACGCCGCAATTTTAAACGACCGTGGGGTACCTTAAAATAAATATCGGTCTGCTTGTCAGTCCCGCGAAATTCTGCCCGGAGTGCCAGGAGGATACCGCGCACTTCCTCAGGATTCCGGCAAAGCGCCTTGATTTCGACATTTTGATGTTGAATCATAAATAATATTAAAGACTATCCAGCATAATTGGAAGATTTTTGTCACCACGCCAGAGGCTGCCGACTTATATCGGCAATCCGCGATAAGGCGTCGGCACCTGCTATCTTTCTGCTTGTAAAATCGGTACAAAATCAGCATATTTCCCGCCGTGAAAAGAAAATGGATGCAAGCGTTGCTGGTGAGCCTGACCATCGGGAGCGGCGTCCTCTGGGCCAGCTCCGCGCCGCTTCCGGAAGGACTGCGTTACAAGGCGCTGAAAAAACATGTCTTGAAGGTCAATCGCTCCACTTTCAAACACGCGGAACGGGATTTCCGTAAGCAAAAACTGCTACTGGCGGATCAGTCCTACTTCCAGGCGGTGAAAGCCGGCGATCAGTTCTATGGCAGTTGGGGACGGGCGACGGTCGCTCAGTACAAAGGTGAGCTGAATGCCGCTCGCAAGCATTATCAAACCGCTTTCGAAACCAACGATTCACTGCTGACCTTTTTAAGGGTTTACGCTGACTTTGCGCTGAATATTGCACAGGATTGGGATCTGCTGGAAAAAATTATCGTCAAACATTATGCCTACTCGCGCAGTGACAGTGCCTTGCAGTTATTGCTGGATGGAGCGCTGCGATTCGCCGTTAAGGACAAGGCACTGGATACGATCCGGCGGCTTGGACGGCGTTTCCCAAAGGAAAATAATTTAAAGATTTACGAAGCTGTATTGTTGCGGGATTTGGGACGCGATGCCGAAGCTGTCACCGCGGCCAAGACGGCCATTCTGCGTACCAATGATCCGTTCCAATTAAAATTGATGGTCCTGATTCTGGCTAATAACGGATATTTTTTGGATGCTGCCCGAGCCTGTGAGCGGCTCAGTCAAATCGCTCCGAAATCCGTACATACCTATTTAGCCTGGGGCTTTTTGGAATCCAAGCAGGGGCGGTATGCCAATGCCGCGGAAAACTATCAGAGAGCCTTGAATCGCGACTATTCCATCGCCACCATGCTGACGCTGGCTAAACTATATCACTATTACCTCGATCAACCCGCTAAGGCTCTATATTACTGTAAGGCGATTTTACAGATCAATCGTCAACAGGTTGAGGCGCTTTATCTGACAGCGGAAATCGCCCGCAAGCGTGGTGATTTTAATACGGCTCTCAAGTATTCGCGCAGGCAAATGGAACTCCTTCCCGGGCATCCGCAACCGTATTATTATCACGGAAAATTATTGTTTGAACAGCAGAAATATGCGGATGCCATTCCGTTTCTCGAAAAAGCAGTCGAAAATAATCCCGACATCAAACGTTATCGTCTGATCCTTGCTAAAGCCTATGCCGGGGCTGGACTCGCTGACCAGGCTAAAACCATTTACCGTGAATATTTAAGCGAGCAGTTGAAAGATTTATGGCAGGAAGAAGAAATGTTGCGGGAAACACCTCCCGAACCGCGTTGATAAAAAACTGTACCATTGCTTTAATCCTTTTTCTTTTCACACTCAATCAGTGCAGTAAATCCCTGCTCCATAATCAGGTGCCGCAGCCGATTCTGCCGGAATACCCCGGCATCGAAAGCATGTACTGGAAAGTCTGGGAAATTCTGTCAGCGCATACGGTTAACGATACGCGTGCCAAGGGATTCGTCCGGCGCTATATCAATTGCGAATCAGACCTGTACATTCAGCAGGCGCCGACGATTTATACTGCTCTTTTTGGAATGTACGGAAATGATTGTTTACCGGTCATGGCCTCCCTCGACAACTTCTACCGTGGGCAACGGGCGGACGGACATATTGCGCGGGTCTATAATCTGTTCAATGGCGAACCACTCAAGATCCCCAGTGTGACTGAACCGATGATCCACCCGCCGCTATTCACCTGGGCGGAATGGCGTTATTATCGCCTGACCGGTGATCGGCGTCGGCTAAAAGAGTTCTTTCCGGTATGGGAGCGCTATTTTCAATGGTTAGAGAACTTCTGTCAAGGCAAAGGGGAAACGGCCGAGCTTTACTATAATACGCCCCTGGGAGCCAACATGCCCAATTCGCCACGAGGGAATAATGAACTGGGTGGTTGGATCGATTTGTCATCCCAAATTGCTCTGTCAGCATATCAGTTAGCTCAGATCGCTGTGGTACTCGATAAGCCTGCTGAAGCGTTGAAATACCGAAGTGCTTATCAGCAAATCGCGGAAAAGATCCGGACTAATCTGTGGAATGTAGATGAAGGTTTGTTCTTTGATAAGACCCGTGATGGCAGGTTTATCAAAATCAAGACCACTGCAGGATTCTGGCCTCTTTTGGCCAAGGTCCCCGACCTCGAAGCAGCTCGCATCATGATCGATCATCTGAAAGA
>Ga0209609_10000104_pt1 | contig 47582 bp, 42 predicted proteins | sample LakKivw325mmetaG_FD_184136 | JGI IMG/M metagenome (GOLD analysis project Ga0209609, IMG submission 184136) | Anoxic lake water microbial communities from Lake Kivu, Rwanda to study Microbial Dark Matter (Phase II) - Lake Kivu water 325m metaG... | ecosystem: Environmental > Aquatic > Freshwater... | reverse complement strand
ATAGAAAAAAAGAGCCCGAAAATGAACCTGCTTTCAAATAGAATTATTAATGAGGCAATGAAGGGCTCTTTATATAGAAATATTAATGAGGCAACGGGTAATTCTTGTGCATATTATACGCAATTTCTGGAAAATGTCAATTTTTTCTATGCTCCTGGGAAACAGGTGTGTTAAGCTGGATGCAAAATATGGTATAATTTATATTGGGAGATGAGAAATGGGTGACCTGAAAATCCAGAAGAAGATAGAGAAAATTGTCAGATTACTTAACTATTATAATTACATGTATTACGTGGAGAACAACCCTGTCGTAACCGACGCTGAATATGACAGGATATACAGAGAACTTACTGAACTGGAAAAAACATATCCCCGGTACCGGGCCGCTGATTCCCCGACAATGAAGGTCGGGGGCGAACCGCTGAAACAATTCTCGTCCGTCCAGCACAAGGTCCCCATGCTCAGCATTGACAACACCTACTCAAGGGAGGAACTCCTGGATTTTGACGGCCGCGTAAGAAAGAACGCAGGTGCCGGAGGAGAGATAGAATACGTGGTTGAATTGAAATACGACGGCGTTGCCGTCGCTCTCCTGTACGAGAACGGGGAATTTATCCGTGGAGTGACGCGTGGAGACGGGTGGCAGGGCGATGACATCACGCAGAACCTGAGAACGATAAAGACGCTGCCCGTCCTTATTCCGTATAGAAAACCCCTTGAAGCAAGAGGCGAGGTCTACATGCGCAAGGATATCTTTGCGAGGATTAACGAGGAAAAGAAAAGCAGCGGGGAGACGCTCTTTGCAAACCCGAGGAATGCAACCGCCGGTTCACTGAAACTCCTGGACCCAAAGATTGTTGCTGGAAGGAACCTTCAGTTATTCGCATACCAGGGCATGACGAAAAACAACATCGCCTCCCACTGGGAAATGCTTGAATTCCTGAAAGAGATTTCATTTCCCGTGAACCCGCATAGGAAACTGGCAGGAAACATTGAGGAAGCCCTGAGTTACTGCAACGAATGGCAGAACAAACGGGCCGACCTCCCTTACAATATTGACGGCATGGTGATAAAGGTCAATTCCCTCTCCCTGCAGGAAAGACTCGGTACAACCTCAAAATCCCCCAGGTGGGCTGTCGCATACAAATTCCCTGCGGAACAGGCGGAGACGACGCTCAAAGAAGTGCATATCCAGGTGGGAAGGACAGGAACGCTCACGCCCGTTGCCATGCTTGAGCCGGTCGAGGTAAGCGGCACAACAGTTTCCAGGGCGACCCTGCACAACTTTGACGAGATAAGACGCCTGGGAGTCAAAATCGGCGACAGGGTCTTCATAGAAAAAGGCGGGGAAATAATTCCCAAGATAGTGAAGCCAATCCCGGAAAAAAGGAGCGGGGGCGAAAAAAACATACCCGTGCCGCATGAATGCCCGGTATGCGGAGGAAAGGTTGTGAAAGACGAGGAAGGTGTGGCACTGAGATGCTCGAATGTCCGATGTCCCGCCCAGGTCAAGGAGCGAATAATCCATTTCACCTCAAGGGATGCCATGGACATAGAAGGGCTGGGAGAAAGATGGGTTGATATATTCGTGGACAGGGGACTGCTCTCCGACTATGGGGATATATACAAAAACATCACCTACGAAAAACTGATGGAAATGGAAAGAATGGCCGAAATATCCTCAGCCAACCTCATATCGGCCATTGACAGGAGCAGGAAGAGACCGCTTGCAAATCTTATATTTGCCCTGGGGATAAGACACATAGGCATTCATGCAAGCGAGATAATCGCTGAGAGATTCGGCTCAATCAAAGAACTTGCAGAAGCGAACGAGGAAACACTCTCTTCAATAAGCGAAATCGGCCCTGTCATGGCAAAAAGCATAGTGAATTTTTTCAGGACGGAAGAAAATATTCGTGTTCTGAAGAAACTCAGGGAAGCCGGGGTGAAGATGGAACAGGGCAGGGCGGCAAAAAGCGACAGGTTTGCCGGGCTCACCTTTGTCATAACGGGTACCCTTTCCGGTTACACAAGAGATTCCATAACATCCCTGATAAAAAAGCAGGGCGGGAGGGTTGCCGGCTCCGTATCAAGAAACACCGATTATCTGATATGCGGAGACAACCCGGGCTCAAAACTGGACGTTGCGAGGGAACTGAAGGTCAGGATCATAACCGAGCAGGACTTCAACAGACTGTAAATGAAAGAACCGAAAGAACTGAAGGATTATTTCCTGCAGCATCTTCAGGTTGAACGCAACCTTTCAAGGAACACCGTTGCCGCATACTCCGAAGATCTTAAGAAATTGCTGAATTTCCTGCATGTCAATAACTACAGACTTGCCGGACTGGACAGCGAAAAAATAATATCCTTCATTCTCTTCCTGAAAAAACAGGGGCTTTCTTCCTCCACGATTGTAAGAACTCTTTCCTCCGTCAGGAATTTTTATAAATTCCTGGCCGGTCAGGGCATCATGAAAACAGATTCCCTTCCACTCATAGAATCCCCGAAAGTCCACAGGACACTTCCGGAGGTTCTCAACAAAGACGAGGTAAATCTTTTGATAAAAAACATCACCGGAACAAGAGATAACATCCGCAACCTTGCGATGATTGAACTGATCTACGGAGCCGGGTTGAGAGTTTCCGAGGCGTCCGGAATAAGAATCGCTGACATCAACTTTGAAAAAAACTCCATAAGAATAACCGGCAAGGGAAGCAGGGAACGTATCGTTTTCATGAATAGGAATTCCCTCGCCGCCACGCAACGCTATCTTGAGGCACGGAACAAAATGAAAAAGGCGGCGGCATCGCCCTATCTTTTCGTGAACAACAGGGGAGGAAAAATCTCAAGGCAGTCCATCTGGAAACTGATAAAAAAATTGAACGCATTATCATACACCGGCAAGAATGTTTATCCCCACACCCTGAGGCATTCATTCGCCACGCACCTGCTTGAAGGAGGTCTTGACCTGAGGATAGTGCAGGAACTCCTTGGCCACAAAACCCTCGCTACAACAGAGATTTACACACATATAGATAAAAAACATATCAAGTCGCTCTATAAGAAATTCCACCCCCGTACCTGAAATTTCTTGAAAGCAGTATGGACCTTCCCCCTAAAAATTGCGCCAAGGATAATTAGAGATTGCCGCGCCCCCCATTACGGGGCTCGCAATGACAAAGAAAAGAGAGTGCGACTTGAACCGTTCTACGGGATGAATCGCACCGCTAAAAATATAGATCCTGAATCAAGTTCAGGATGACAATGAGAGTGGCATGAATGCACCGCTGCAATCACCCCTCATCCTATCTCTCTCCCCGAAGGGTAGAGGGAAAAGAGGGTAGGGCACCGCTACTGTTTAAGGCGCAGCCACTTTTTGTCAAGTTTGGCGAGGGAGTCGTAGGCTCTTGCCAGGTATAGAGAATCCAAAATGGCTATGGCCATCATCGCTTCGGCAACGGCATAGATTCTCGCTACCAGCGTCGGGTCTCTCCTCGTGATGGGCTTCAGCTTCTCCTCCTTCATTTTCTTCATGTTTATGGAGGTCTGCTCTATTGATATCGTAGGGGTTGGTTTTACCGCTATTCTCACGATGACATCCTCTCCGTTTGAAATGCCGCCCAAGAATCCTCCGGCGTTGTTCGTCCTGAACCTGACCTTGCCATCCTTCGTCATATAGGGCTGGTCGTTGTTCTCGGAACCCTTCATGCTGCCCACCTTGAACCCGGCACCGAACTCTATGCCTTTCACCGCGCCGATGCTGCATAGGGCGTGGGCAATAACTGCATTCAGTTTGTCAAAGACAGGCTCTCCCAATCCAGGAGGAACATTGTGAGCAATCAATTCTATAATGCCTCCGGCAGTATCCCCTTCATCCTTTATTTCCAGTACCCGCTTTTCCATCCTCTTCGCCGCTTCAAGATCGGGACAGTTGATCTCGTTCTTCCTGTAGTTCTTCCTTATCTCCTCCCATGTCATGTCCTTCGCCTTTATCCCCATGCATTCTTTCGTATATCCCAGAATCTCTATCTTTTCCCGCCCAAGGATGAACCTGGCAACAGCTCCTCCTGCAACCCTCCCGACGGTTTCCCTGCCTGATGACCTTCCTGCGCCGCACCAGTCCTGCGCCTCGCCGTATTTCAGAAAGAAGGAGTAGGTGGCATGGCCCGGCCTGAATATATCCCTGTATGCCCTGTACTGTTCAACGTGAATCTTCTGGGTATCAACGTTGTAAATGATTATTCCCACGGGCGCTCCGGTGGTTACTCCGTCCTGCCCGATGCCGGCGAATATCTCGCACTGGTCGGTCTCTTTCCTGGGGCTGTTGAGTTTCCCGCGGCCGGGCTTCCGCTTGTCCAGTTCCTTCTGTATCACATCTCTCGTGAGTCTCAATCCCGGCGGGACGCCGTCAACAATGACCGCAAGAGCAGAGCCCTTTCCCTTTCCGTACGATTCCCCGCAGGTTGTGACACGGAATATCCTTCCAAAGGTATTTCCCAGCATGTTATTCCTCCGTTTTTATGTTTGCTCCCAGACCCTTCATCAAATCCACGAAATCAGGGAATGTCACGTTGACTGCCTCGGCAGTCGTTATTTTAGTGGTGCCTTCCGCAATCAATCCCGCAAGAGCCAGCGACATGATTACCCTGTGGTCGTAATACCCGTTGACCTCCGTTCCTTTCAAAACGCTCTTCCGGATTATCAGTCCGTCCTTCATCTCCTCAACTTCGGCGTTCATCTTTGACAGTTCTTCCGCCATCACCTTTATCCTGTCGGTCTCTTTTATCCGTGCATGCGCAACATTGCAAAGTCTGGTTGCCCCTTCGGCAAAACAACCCAGAACAGCCAGTGCAGGCAATGCATCGGGAGTGCTGTTCAAGTCCAGTTCCGTCCCGTGCAGTTCAGCACCCCTGATTCTTATACCTCCCTTTTCCGGCTTTATCTCCGCACCCATCTTCCTCAGATGTTCAACAATCGTCTTGTCGCCCTGGACATCATTCATATCCAGCCCTTTCAGCAGGATATCAGAGCCTGTAATCGCGCCGGCAACGAGCAGGAACGTTGCGGAACTCCAGTCCGCGGGAATCGTCTTCTCCACAGGCCTGTATCTCTGCCTGCCTTCTATCCTGAAATGTGTGCACTCGCTGTTTCTGCCGTATATAATTCCCTGTTCATCCAGCCATTTCAACGTCATCTCTATGTATGGAATTTCATGGACATTCACAACATCTATCTCCGTATCCTCATCCGCAAGCGGGGTTGATATCAACAGCGAGGATACATACTGTGAACTTATTCCGTTAACCCTCGTTCTGCCTCCTTTTATTCTTCCTTTCACCCTTACGGGTGGATTCCCGTTATTCCTGACGGATACCGCCTGCGCCCCGAGAATATTCAAAGCATCCAGCAATGGCTGTATGGGCCTTGATCTCAACGATTCGTCGCCGTCCAGAGTAACTTCGGTCTCGCCGAGGGATACCACGCCGGTGACCAGGTTCATGGATGTCCCTGAATTCGCCATATTCAGAGTCGTTCCCGGATTGCACGGTTGACCTCCGAAACCACTGATTGTCCAGGTATTACCTGAGGTATCTATATTCGCCCCCAGCTTCCTGCATGCATTTACTGATGTCATTGTATCCGCGGAATCCAGAGGGTTTTTTATCCTGGATATGCCCCCTGCGAGTGAACCCATAACCACACCTCTTATCGTGTGGGATTTCGAGCCGGGAATAAGGACCTCTCCTCTCAACCTATCAGTTTTTTCCACAATTAAATTCACCCATAAATAATAACACAAGAAAGCCATGAAGACAAAACCTGCAAGGTTTCCCGGAAAGTCGCATATTTTGTGAACCATCGCTTTTTAATATATAATCTTTAGATATGAAAAAGATCAGGATGAATCTTGGTGAAGACAGCTATTTTATTTATGCAGGATATCCCATAGAGAAACTCGGCAGCAGGATGGATAAAAGGAATTACGGCAAAAAGGTGATGCTTCTGACTGATAGTAATGTATTTCCCCGTTATGGCCGTGCCATTGAGAAAGCTGTCACAGGAACAGGCAGGGAGGTCATTGACTTTCTGGTAAAGCCCGGCGAAGAAGTAAAAAGCCTCAGGAAGATTTACGAAATAATGGAGGCATGCGCAAAAAACCGGATGGGCAGGGACGATACGCTTCTGACGCTTGGAGGAGGAGTAGCGAGCGACCTGGGAGGTTTTGCAGCATCCATCTACATGAGAGGAATCAATTTCATCGCCGTTCCGACCACTTTGCTGGCTCAGGTTGATGCCTCAATAGGTGGTAAGACCGGCGTTAACCTGCCTTTCGGGAAGAATCTTGTCGGAAGTTTCTATCAGCCATCCTTCGTATATATGGATTTCAAAACACTGCAGACATTGCCGGAAATAGAGTTGAAACAGGGCCTGGCCGAAATAATAAAATACGGGGTAATAAAGAGCAGAAAGATATTTGGCATACTGGACAGCGTTTCTTTCACCGGCATAAGGAAATATCTTCCCCGGCTTATTGAGGAAAGTATCCTGATTAAAAGAGATGTCGTGGAGAAAGACGAGAAAGAGAAAAAAGGATTGAGGGAGATACTGAATTTCGGACATACGCTCGGACATGCAATTGAAATTGCGCATTTCCCGAAACTGAGTCACGGCGAATCCGTTGCTCTGGGAATGGTCGGGGAAGGTTATTTTTCGTGGCGGCTCGGCATATGCAGGAGAGAGGTTTACTCCGACATAAGAGAGATTGTAAAAAAATGCAGGCTGCCGTTTTCATTCCAGACCGTGAAAACAGAAAGGTTGCCTGATTTCCTTCAATATGACAAGAAAGCAAGGCGGGGCAATATAAGGTTTGTCATGGTCAGGGACATCGGAACAGTGAAAACAGGAGTGGTGATAAAGCCAGAAGAAGTGACAAGACTGTTAAAGGAGATGGGACAGAATGAAAAACCTTAATGATATCAGAAAAAAGATAGACGATATAGACAGGACGGTACTTGACCTTCTGAACTTGCGGGCAAAGAAGGTGCGGGAGATAGCGGAGGTCAAGAACCTGCATAACCTTCCACCTTTTGACCCTTCAAGGGAGAGAAAGATCATAGATGACCTTTCTTCAAAAAACAGAGGGCCGCTGACAGGAGAAGATATTGAACTGATAATGGGCACATTGTTCAAGATATACAGGGGAATGGTCAGACCCATGCATATAGCATATTTCGGTCTTGAGGGGACGTTCGCACACCAGGCGGCGCTCAAAAAATTCGGAGAGAAGAGCGAGTATCTGCATTGCAAGACAATAGATAACGTATTCCGCGAAGTGGAGAAGGGCAGGGCGGATTACGGGGTTGTCCCTGTGGAAAATTCCACCGAGGGAGTCGTGACACATACGCTTGATATGTTCGTGGAGAGCAACCTGAAGATAACTTCCGAGATACTGCTTGATATTCATCACTACCTGCTTTCCAGGGAAACCTCTCTGTCAAAGGTCAGGAAGATTTTTTCGCATCCGCAGGCAATAGCACAGTGCTGGAACTGGATAATGGATAATATACCTGATGTCAAAATCATAGAAACCGAAAGCACGGCCGCTGCTGCAAAGAAAGTGAAAGCGGAGAAAAACGCTGCTGCAATAGGTTCGTTGACTGCCTCCAGCATTTACGATATAGGCGTGCTGGCCGAGAAGATAGAGGATTACAGTGAGAATATCACAAGATTTCTCGTGATAGGTACATCTTTCACCGGAAAGACCGGACAGGACAAGACATCAATACTGCTGTCAATAAAAGACAAGGTTGGCGCATTGCACGACATCCTTCTGCCTTTCAGGGAAAACCGTATCAATCTTACGAGGATTGAATCACGTCCCAGCAAGAAGAAAGCATGGGATTACATCTTCTTCTTTGACTTCATAGGACACAAGGACGATGCGCCGGTCAAGAAAGCCCTTTCAAGGCTTGAGAAGGAAAGCGCGTTCCTGAAAATTCTCGGGTCTTACCCGACAGGCGGCAAGAATGTCTGACCAGACCTGACCGCAGGAAGGAGTTGCCAGAATGGCTGATATAATAATAATGGGTTCCGGAGCCACGGAAAAACAGATAAGTACAGTCATAAAAAAGATAAAAGGCCTGGGCTTTGACATCAACCTGAGCAGGGGGACTGAAAAAACCATAATCGGCATTATCGGGGATACACGGGACATATCGGATGAAGTCTTCAAGATTCTCCCGGGTGTGGCACAGGTAATCAGCATCCTGAAGGGATACAAACTGGCAAGCCGTGAATTTCATCCGCAGGACACCGTTATAAAAACCGATGCTCTTGACATAGGAGGAGACAGTCTTACGATTATAGCGGGTCCCTGTTCAGTTGAAAGCAAGAAACAACTTTTGAACACCGCCGAACGTATCAGGAAATCCGGAGCAAGGATTCTGAGAGGCGGAGTTTTCAAACCCAGGACGTCTCCCTATTCCTTTTCCGGTCTGGGACTTGAAGGACTGCAGATCCTGAAGGAAGTGAAAGAGAAAACAGGAATGCCTGTTGTAACCGAGGTGCTTTCCCCTGAAGACGTTGACAGAACCGCAGCGATAGCGGACATCCTTCAGATAGGAGCAAGAAATATGTTTAACTACAGGTTGCTTCAGAGGGTGGGCAAAAGCAGCAGGCCGGTCCTTCTCAAAAGGTCTTTCTCGGCAACCATATCGGAGTTTCTGAATTGCGCCGAGTATATACTGAAAGAGGGAAACAAAAATGTGATACTCTGCGAAAGGGGCATAAGGTCATTTGATTCCGATTTCACAAGAAATACACTTGACCTTACGGCTGTCGCCGTCTTAAAGAAGGAGTCCCATCTGCCGGTATTTGTTGACCCGAGTCACGGAACGGGAAGGAGAGATCTGGTAACCCCCATGAGCAAGGCCGCCATAGCGGCAGGTGCCGATGGGCTCATGATAGAGGTGCATCCAAAGCCGGAAGAGGCTCTTTCCGACGGTTTTCAGTCATTGACCCCTGAAATGTTTGCAGAGTTCATGGATGAGATAAAACCTGTGGCACGGGTAATGAACAAGAAATTCTAATTATCGTGGTAAGGAGGGAAAGGGAACAGGAAGATGAAAAAACTGAGAGTTGGAATAATAGGAGCGGGAGGAATAACACAGGCTGTACATATCCCCTCTTTCAGGAAGGTGGAAAGCGTGGAGGTTGCGGCAATCTGCGACATTAACAAAGACAAGCTTGAATACGTGGCAAGAAAGTTTGAGATAAAACAGAGTTTCACTGAATGGGAAAGACTGATTGAACAGGATCTGGATGCAGTGGTCATATGTTCTCCGAACGCCCTGCACGCGGAACAGTCAATCAAAGCTATGAAATCAGGACTGCATGTACTATGTGAAAAACCCGTATGTCTCACGAGCGCGGAAGCGGAAAAAGTTCTTGCGACTGCAGAAAAATCAGGGCAGAAATTTATGGCGGCCTTTCCGAGAAGATTTTCAGGCGAGGCAAAGGTCCTCAAACCCATGATAGAACGGGGTGACTTCGGTGAGATTTATTATATGAAGGCCGGGTACCTGAGAAGGAGGGGAATTCCCGGGCTGGGTTCCTGGTTTACAAGCAAGAAACTCGCGGGAGGAGGTCCAATGATGGACGTCGGGGTTCACATGCTTGACCTGGTGATTTACCTTGCTGGAGCTCCGATGCCGGAGACAATAAGCGGTTCAGTCTACAGCAAATTCAGGGATAGAGCCGTTGACGGCGGATGGCCTCCCATGGAGACAAGAAAAGGGGACAAAAACACAGGCGGGATGGAAGTGGAAGAACTTGCGTCCGGGTTTATAAAACTTTCAAATGGAGCAACCCTGTTTATCGAGGCAAGCTGGGCCGGTAATTCTGAAACAGGTTCAAGAGCGAGTCTGTTCGGCACCAAAGCCGGGGCGCAGATGCCGGATCCACTTGATGTCAAAAACCCCGTAAGAATATATTCCGAGAATAATGGTGTTCTGGCAGATATAATGCCAAACATGCCAGGTTCTGACATGTATCAGGAAGAGGTTAATCATTTTGTGGAATGTATAAGAGAGGACAGGAACCCCATAACAAAGAGAGAGGAAATACTCTCCGTTGTCGGTATAATCGAAGGCATCTACCGTTCGGCTGAAACAGGCAAACCCGTAATTCTGAAGAGATAATGGAAAGGAGAGAATCAAAAAGTTTCCCGTACAGACTGAAACAGGGATTGGTCCATGTCTATACCGGAGATGGCAAGGGAAAAACCACCGCTGCGGTCGGTCTGGCGGTGAGAGCCGCAGGAGCAGGATTGAAGGTCGGGTTCTTCCAGTTTTTCAAGAAACCGTTTTCCGGTGAACTGGCAGTCATGAACAGGACAAGGAATATCCATACGTACAATCTTGCACCGATGCATCCCCGCTTTCAGTATTTTTCAAGGGAAGACCTGAAGAAATACCGAGAACAATTTGAAAGAACATGGAAGACAGGGGTGGTGAGCAGGATAAGACAGAATCATTATGACGTAATAATACTTGATGAAATTCTCATCGGAATCAGGGATAAATTCATAGGAGAGGAAAAAGTACTGGAATTGATCGGCGAGAGACCTGTGCACTCCGAGATTATCCTTACCGGAAGGTATGCCACCGACAGAATTATTGACATAGCAGACATAATAACAGATATGAAGGAAGTGAAACATCCATTTCCTGCCGTGAAGGCACGCAGGGGTATAGAGTATTGACGTGAAACAGATAAACAACCGGCAGAATATTATTTTTCTGAGGAAGAACAGGAGGTATCGTGGAATCAACAAAAAAAGAGGCATTGCAGGTACTGAAGGAACGCAGGAGCGTGCGAAGATACAAAGAAAAGGAAGTCCCTGAAAACGTAATAATGGACATCATAGACTGCGCGAGGTTTGCTCCCACTGCCATAAATATCCAGCCATGGAAATTTGTGGTCATAACAGACGCGTCGGAAAGGAAGAGAATCGCGGGTGTGGCGGACTACGGGAAATTTATCGCCGACGCTCCTGTGTGCATAGCCGTTTTCTGCGAAGATACGAAATACTATCTTGAAGACGGGTCGGCAGCCACAACATATGTGCTTCTTGCCGCAAAGGCATACGGACTCGGCAGTTGCTGGGTTGCTGGAGACAAGAAACCTTATGCAGAGAAGATAAGAATTATGTTGAATATGCCTCAGGGTTATAAACTTGTGAGTCTCATACCCATCGGCTATCCCGAAGAAATCCCGTCTCCGCGAAAGAAATCCTTGAAAGAAGTCCTCCATGGAGAGCGGATATAGAAAAGATGCTACCTTGCCCAGCTGGAAAGTGATAACATGAATTTCAGGACTTCAACTGCCTTTTCATCATCGCTGGAAGAAAATATTATTGTTGTATTTGCTCCCTTGCCTGCCGTGGTTCCGTACAGATACTTGATGTCTATATTTTCCTGTTTGAGTTTGTCCGCCACCTCCTGCAATGCGCCAGGGCGGTTTTCAAGCGAAAGCATGACAACTTCTCTCTCCTCAAATTTATATCCCTTTTCAAACAGAATCCCGCTGAGTTTCTTATTATCATCCGTCACAATGTAAAAAACCGCGTCCCCTCCTGTCGTATAAACGCAGATATCCTCTATATTCAGACCTTTTTCGGAAATCATTTTTGAGAGGTCGGCAGTTGCCCCGATCCTGTCTTTCATTGAAACCTTCAACTCGCTCTTTCTTATGACCTTTTCCATAAATTCCCTCCCTTCCATCCTTATTTTACCTTTTTGGAAATATGTTTTAAACTATTTGCACAAGAAAGGACTGAAGCATAAAAGCAAAATAATGAACCCCTCACTGGAGGGTGAAACGTGAGAAGTGAAAAGTGAGACGTAAAAAAGGCAGAGACTGCCACGCACAAGACGCTCGCAACGACAAAAAGCGCCGGATTGCCACGCCCCAAAGAACGGGGCTCGCAATGACAAGAAATGTCATTTCACATCTTACATTTCACATCTCACGCTTTTGAAAGGACGGGGCAAGCGGGATAAAGGAGGTAAAATGTACTGCAGAAACTGTGGAAAAGAAATAGACGATAAGACTATTGTATGTGTTGCGTGCGGGGTACCCCCGGCAAAAGGCAGGAAATATTGCCGTTATTGCGGAGTTCCGACCGACCCGAATGCCGAGATATGTGTAAAATGCGGGAGGCGTCTTCAGCAGTCAGAAGAAGGAAAAGACTGGCTTGCCACACTTCTGCTATCCGTATTCACCGGATATTTCGGAGTGGATAGATTCTACACGGGATATGTCGGACTTGGCATATTGAAACTTCTGACCTGCGGCGGATGCGGTATCTGGTGGCTCGTGGATGTCATACTCATAGCCACGGATGCTTATAAGGACAGCGACGGAAATAAGCTGGTGAGAAGATAGGCGGAGATGAAAAGAAGAAGAATCCTGATAAGAATATTGTTCCTGTATCTCTTGATTCCGGCGATACTTTTTGTCATTCCTCCTGAAAGTCTTGAATCTCTCCCGCAGATTTGCCTTTATAGAAACATATTCGGCAGGGAGTGCCCGGGCTGCGGAATGACAAGGGCTTTCCTGTACGTACTCCATCTACGCTTCGCTGATGCGTTTACCCGCAACCGGCTGATCATAATCATCTTTCCCCTGACAGTCTATCTTTTCTTCAAAAATCTCATTCTGGATGTCAATCAACTCAAGAGGGGATGGCAAAGCAATTTGACTTGAAACCGCCTCTCAATTACAATGATACCAAGGCATATTGCAGGATGGAAATACTGCCCACCGAGTGTCATTGCGAGCTGTCAAAACCAACCCGGTAATCTATGAGCATGTTCCGCAAGACAGGCCTCGCATTGACGAAAACGCAAGCAGCAAAGGAGAGGCCATGGAAAGAAAAACAGGTTGGGAAATATGGAACGAAAAAATAAGAAAAGATGCAGAGAAATTCTGTGAGGGCTACAAAGAATTTCTTTCAAAGAACAAGACCGAAAGGAAGTTCGTCAAAGGATGTGCGGACAGGGCAGAAAAAGAGGGGTTTAAGCCCCTGAATGCTTTCAAAAAGCTTCTTGCAGGCGACAGATTTTACATGGTCAACAAAGGAAAAGTGATAGCACTCGGGAAGATAGGTAAGAAATCCCTTGATTCAGGATGCAGGTTTATCGTGGCCCACATAGATTCCCCGCGCCTTGACCTGAAAGCAAACCCTCTTTACGAGGATGAAAACATATGTCTTCTGAAAACATGTTACTATGGCGGGATTAAGAAATATCAGTGGCTTACCATTCCCCTTGCAATACATGGTACAGTAGTTTTCAAGAACGGGAAGAGCAAAGAGATAGAGATCGGAGAACGTGATAGTGACCCCGTATTCAATATAACCGACCTTCTTCCCCATCTGGGAAAAGATCAGGCAAAGAAAACCATAGAAGAAGGGTTCCCCGGTGAAAACCTGAACATCATTGTGGGAAGTATTCCGGATGTCAGACAGAAGAAAGAAAAAACAAAAAATAATATCCTGAAGATTTTGAAAGATTCTTACGGAATTGAAGAGGCCGATTTTATCAGCAGTGAATTTCAGTTTGTTCCGGCCGGGAAATTGAAAGATGCCGGGTTTGACAGAAGCATGATTCTTGGATACGGACAGGACGACCGTGTCTGTGCGTACACGGGCATGGAAGCAATGCTGTCCGTAGAAAAACCTGAACAGACCACCTTCTGCATTCTTGTTGACCAGGAAGAGATAGGCAGCCGCGGCTCAACCTCCGCCCAGTCGGAATTTTTCAGGTTTTTGATTGAGGAGGTGCTGGAAAAATCCGGCCTGGCCGCGAAGGACTTCAAATCCGCCATGCAGAATTCCAGGGCAATCTCCGCAGATGTTGATACCATATTTGACCCGAATTACAAGGAAGTGACTGACCCCAGAAATACGGCCCGACTTGGATGCGGCGTTATACTCACCAGGATAACTGGAGGCAGAGGGAAAGGCGGCAGCATTGAACCGCCGGCAGAATATATTGCCTATATAAGAAAAATCTTCGATGAAAACGGGATCGTATGGCAACCAGGCGAGATAGGAAAAATAGAACAGGGCGGAGGCGGAACCATCGCTACCTATATTGCCAGATATAACATGGATACGGTTGACTGCGGAACCGGAGTTCTGTCAATGCACGCCCCCTATGAACTGACCAGTAAGGCAGATATATACTCCACATATCTTGCTTACAGGGTATTTTACTCGGAAAAGATCTGACACAGTCATACAAACATAAAAGTGAAAAGGCATATCGCATCAGTCATAATGGCAGCAGGCAAGGGGACGAGAATGCGCTGTTCCTCTGTTCACAAGGTATGCTTTCCCCTGGGCGGAAAACCTGTCATAAACAGGACCATTGAAACTCTTCATAGTTGCGGTATTCATTCACATTTCATAGTGATAAGGCATCTGGCCGAACAGTTGATGCAAACCGTTTCTTCGGCCCCCGGCATACACTATTTTTGTTACCAGCAACAAACCCGGGGTACCGGTAATGCGGCAAAGACCGCCGCAGAGATAATGGTAACGATACCTGATATAGATGACGTGCTGGTTATGGCAGGAGATAAGGTTATTGAAAAAGGAATTCTGAAAAAACTTATTGACAGATTCTATGAAACGGACAGCGATTTGACTTTTATTGTCGGTAACGCATCCGGTTTCAAAAATTCAGGACGTGTTCTTTACAAGAAGGGGAAAATCCTGGGTATCCTGGAGGTTCCGGACATATCCCGTAACAAGATCCTGAAGAAATTTCAGGAACAGGTTTCCACAAAACCATTATCCGCAGAAGATGCAGAGAAAATAGTTTTTTCATACCTTCCAGATGAACACAAAGCCGGCATTGCCCTTGGTCCATTATGGGAAAGGGTCAAAAGGGGTAAATCCATAACTGCCGAGATCATGAAGGAATTTATTTCACCCGATGATTATTCCCTGACTGTTAACGGCATGGAAATTGACCCCGGGTGTATCTCAAACGCCAGATACGCAAATCTTTCGGTTTATCTGTTCAAGAGGGAAAAATTCATTTCTTCTCTGAAATCTCTCAAAGATGACAATGCCCAGAAGGAAGAATATCTGACGGACGTCGTAGGAATACTGGCAAAAGGCGGAGCAAAGGTTACGGTTCTGCCCCTGAACAACACCAATCAGTTGATGACTTTCAATACACCGGAAGAGTTGACAAAAATAGAGACTGTTCTTGCCGCAAAAGAGGTTGTATACCTGAGAGAGAGACCGCAGTCAATTCGCAAACCGCTGGACTGGCTCAGACATCTGGAGACAGATTCCCTTTCATCCTTGAAGTATTTCCATGGCATCTACGGAACCGCCTATCCTGGCACAGACAAAAAAAGACTGATGCTCATCAACGCAATGAAAGAATACATGGCGAGATTCGGAAATAATCCGGTCGTGGTAACAAGAGCACCGGGACGGATAAATCTGATGGGCAGACACATAGACCACCAGGGCGGGGATGTGAATATGATGGCGCTGGACAGGGATATATACTGCATAGCAGGAGAAAGAGCCGACCGTCTGATATCTGCAAACAGCATAGAGCCCATGAGATTCCCGCACAGGCAGTTTTCCATAGACGAATTGGGCATAGGCGCAAACGAAAACTGGCATGCTTTTGTAAACAGTTCAAGGCCAAAAATATCCGGAACCGTTCCGAGGGGAGACTGGGGACAATATGTCAAGGCGGTCATATGCAGATTTCAACATTTTTCAGGGAAGAAGCACCTTAAAGGCATGAACATACTGACTGCCAGCGATCTGCCATCCGGGGGAGGAATCAGTTCATCTTCGGCACTATTCGTTTCCATAGCTGAAGCGTGCATTCTATTGAACGATATCAAAGTTTCTGCGGAAAGATTTGTGGAACTGTGCGGAGAGGGCGAACAATACGTCGGTACACGAGGAGGGAGCGGAGACCACGCAGCCATAAAATATTCCCAAAAAGGCTCCGTTACCCATATAGGATTTTATCCTCTTAAAAAAATAGAGACCGTTCCCTTTCCAAGCCGGTACATCATATCCGTGTGCAACTCGCAACGCCAGGCGCATAAGACCAGGGGAGTAAGGAATATTTTCAACCAGAGGGTTGCCTGCTACCATATAGGTATGGAACTGCTCAGCAAGCAATTTCCGCGGCTTATGAATGCCATGAAATATATGAGGGATATGGTTTACGGAAAACCGTCCCTGTCTGAGAAGGATATTTTTTCAATGCTGTCAGTACTGCCTGTTGAAATATCGGCAGAAGAACTTTTACGTATGGGGATATCCGACGGGTTAAGGGCAAGGATAGAAAACCTCCCGGATGCGGCCGGGCTTTACCGCGTCAGGGAGGTCTTCATCTACGGGCTTGCAGAATGCCTGAGAAGCCGGAGATGCAGTGAGCTTCTGCTTCATAACGAAATAGGGGAATTTGGCAGGTGGATGAATATCTCCCATGAAGGCGACAGGGTTATGCGCTGGACGGTAAAAGAGACATCAACACCTTTCCATATCAACTATTCCGATGAAAAGATGAAAAACCTTGCGCGGCGTGCCCGGGAATCTTCAGATATGCTGATCTGCCAACCGGGTTCGTACAGGTGCAGTATTCCCGAGATAGACAGGATGGTTGATGTGTCACTTTCCGTGAGAGGCGTTGCCGGAGCACAAATCTCAGGTGCGGGACTGGGAGGATGCATAATGGTCATGGTAAAAGAAAGCGCCTATGAAGATCTGGAAAAAAAGATGCTTGACAACTACTACGACCCGTTGAATCTTGAACAGGAAATGTTCATCACCTACCCGGCGGAAGGAAGCGGACTCGTTCGTTTCTGACACAATTTCCCTCCGATACCAAACCTCAGAAATTCCGACATAAGGAATGCATGTTGACTATGCCCAACCGGGCGGCTTTCTTCATCCCGATTCTTCCCAATCGGGACGCTCCTCCTTCAGACGCCCGCTTCCGAAACCGCCCGGCAGGGCACTGCAAGAGAAAACTCTGTCTTATGTCGGAATCCAAGAGACCTTCATAAAATTGATTTTTGGCGGTTCAGAGTGTAAAATTAAACGCTATGCCAGAAACAGTCTTTTTCATAGCAGGAGCACGGGTTGAGGTAAAAGAGGGCAATCTTGCGGAAGAAAAGGTTGATGCCATTGTCAATGCCGCCAACAACCGCATGGTTATGGGAGGAGGAGTCGCCCTCGCCATAAAAAGAGCGGGCGGAGATATTATTGAAAAACAGGCAATGGAGAAAGGTCCCGTAAGGGTAGGGGAGTCGCTATATACCCGGGGCGGGAAACTTCCGGCTGGATACGTGATACATGCAGCCACCATGGGGATGGATTTCAGAACCGATGCAGAAAAGGTGCGCAAATCCGCGGCGAGCGCTTTGTCGCTTGGAAATACTCTGAAGATTTCTTCAATAGCTTTTCCTGCGCTCGGATGCGGAACCGGAGGGCTCTCTCCATCCATGGTTGCGGACATAATGATTGAAGAAACACTCAGATGCCTCTCTGTGAAAGGGGGGTCATTGAAGGACATACGGTTTGTCCTGCACGACAGGAGAACTTTTGACGTTTTCCGGTCAAGCGTTGAGGGATATCTTGTCAGCATGACTCAGAAAACATACAGGAATCCCGTGCCCACGGTTGACGTCATAATAGAACTGCCCGGCGGTATTGTACTGGTCAAGAGAAAGAACTATCCTTACGGGTGGGCAATCCCGGGAGGATTCGTGGATTACGGGGAAAGCCTTGAAGACGCGGCGAAAAGGGAAGCAAAGGAAGAGACGGGAATGGCTGTTTCCGGACTGGAACAGTTCCATACATATTCGGCGCCGGGAAGGGACCCCAGGCACCACACGATATCAACCGTTTTCACCGCCAGAGGCAGCGGAAATCCGAAGCCGGACGACGATGCGGAGGAAGCGGCGGTTTTTACCGAAAACAATCTTCCGGACAATTTTGCCTTTGACCACAAAGAGATAGTGAAGGAATATTTCAGGGAGCATAAAAAAGAGCAGTAATGAAGTTATGAACTTATGGAGTTAAGCCATCATGAAAAAGAATATACTGAGCGGAATGCGGCCAACCGGACCTCTGCACATAGGGCATCTTTTCGGGGCGCTTGCAAACTGGAAACGGCTCCAGGACGAAGGATATAACTGCTTCTACATGATAGCGGATTACCACGCGCTGAGCACCGAATACGCCTCAATGGGAAACGTGAAAACTTATGCCGAAGAGATGGCAATGGACTTTATAGCCGCGGGGCTTGATCCGGAAAAATCGACAATATTCGTGCAGTCTATGGTTCCTGAGCACGCTGAACTGCACCTGATTCTCTCAATGATAACCCCTACCGCGTGGCTCGAAAGAAACCCGGTTTACAAGGAGCAGAAGAAACAGCTCGCGGCGAAGGACCTCAATACTTACGGATTCCTCGGTTATCCGGTTCTGCAGGCGGCCGATATAATGATATACAAGGCAAATTACGTTCCCATAGGAATAGACCAGGCCCCTCACGTGGAACTGACGCGCGAGATAGCCAAGAGATTCAATTATCTCTACGGAGAGATGTTCCCCGTCCCGGAGGTACTGCTGACCGAAACACCGAAAATCCCTGGCACGGACAACAGGAAGATGAGCAAATCCTACAATAACTGCATCTACCTCCAGGATGCGCCGGAAACAATCAGGGAGAAAACAGGCAAGATGTTTACCGACCCCAGGAGGATATACAAGAAAGACCCGGGACATCCGAAAACCTGTCCCGTCTTCAGTTACCATAAAATTTTCAACGCAGGAAGGGCGGGGCAGATAGAAAAGGAATGCAGGGGTGCGGTCATAGGATGCACCGAGTGCAAGAAGGAAGCCGGAGAGGCACTCGCTCTTTATCTCAAGGACATAAGGGATAGAAGAAACGCTCTGGCAAGAGACAGAAAAACATTGTGGGAAATACTTGACGGAGGCGCGGAAAAAGCAAAGAAAGTGGCTCTTGCCACCATCAACGAAACCAGGATGAAAACGGGATTGAAATATGGATAAGGGCATAGAAAAAATCGTCAGAGATGGAATAAAAAAAATTGAGCCGTATGTTCCGGGAAAACCCATGGAGGAATTGCAGAGGGCGTATGGATTCGACATGGCAGAAATAATCAAGATAGCGTCCAACGAGAATCCCCTGGGCACATCCCCGAAGGCGGCTGAGGCGGCCATGAAATCCATTGAGAAATTTTCAAGGTACCCGGAGAGTTCAGGATATTACCTAACGAACAAATTATCGGATGTCCTGAAGGTCCCGACGGAAAATATAATCCTTGGAAGCGGCTCCAGCGAAATAATATCAATGGCGATGGAAATAGTTACAAACCCCGGCGAAGAGGTCATATATCCGACCCCTTCGTTCCTGATTTACAGAATTCTGGCCTACAAGATGGGAGCGACGGCGGTCGAGGTCCCTCTGAAGAGCGATTTCTCCTATGACATGGACATGTTCCTTGACAGGATAACGGACAAGACGAAGGTCATAATACTCTGCAATCCGAACAATCCCACCGGCACAATAATTTCCAGAAACCAGATTGAAAAATTTATTGCAAAGGTGCCTGACAATATGCTTATCATCTCGGATGAAGCCTACAGGGAATATGTTGAAGACGAGAATTTCGGGACATGCTTTTCCTACTGGGAAAGGAAAAACGCCATAATAGTAAGAACATTTTCAAAGATTTACGGTCTTGCAGGGTTAAGGATAGGATATGGAATTGCGAAAAGCGAGATAATCGGTTTTATGGAGAGAATCAGGCCGCCTTTCAACACCACGACACCCGCGCAGGAGGCCGCCCTTGCGGCGCTGGACGACAGGGAGCACGTGGAAAAATCCATCAAGAACAACAAGAAAGGCAAGCACTACCTCTACGGGGAATTGAAGAAGCTTGCCATAGAGTACGTCCCGACGCAGGCAAATTTCATACTCTGCAGGTTCAGGGACAATGCCATAATACAGAAGCTTGAAAAGAAAGGTATAATCATAAGGAGTATGGCAGGCATAGGCCCTGGATACGCGAGAATCACCATCGGCACACCTCGGGAAAACGCCGAACTGATAGGTGCTTTGCGGGAATTGCTATAAATAGGGAATAAGCAAAATCAAAAATCCCTCACGATGCATCATATCAAAGGAGAGTTCGGGATAAATGAAACTTGGAATAAATATAGACCACGTAGCGACGGTAAGACAGGCAAGGAGAGGAAACAGCCCTGACCCTGTCCATGCCGCGGTGCTTTGCGAACTTGCAGGATGCGATTCAATCGTATGCCACCTCAGGGAAGATAGAAGACACATCCAGGACAGGGACGTATATCTGCTGAAGCAGACCATCAAGACATACCTGAATCTTGAGATGGCCCTCTCGGAAGAGATAGTAAAAATAGCGCTTGACGTGAGACCGTACCAGGTAACCCTGGTTCCCGAAAAACGCGAGGAGCTCACGACAGAAGGCGGCCTGGACGTAATCAGGAATTCCAAGAAGATACGCGATAGCGTGAAAAAATTTTCGGACAGAGGAATCAGGGTCAGCCTCTTCATAGAGCCCGATAAAAGCCAGATTGAGGCAGGCAAGGAGACGGGCGCCGAATTCATAGAAATTCATACCGGCCGGTATGCCGATGCGAAGACGGAAAAAGACGTCACGTCCGAATTGGAAAAAATATCCGATGCCGTAGAATACGCCCTGTCAATAGAACTCAGGGTGAACGCGGGACACGGTCTTGATTATAAAAATACCCCGGCAATATGCAGGATAAGAGGCATTGAGGAACTCAATATAGGTTACAGCATAATAGGAAGAGCGCTTTTCGCAGGGATTGAAAATGCAGTCAGGGAAATGCTGAGTCTGATGCGAAAACAATGAAAAAGAAGATAATTGATGCATTGAAAGAGCCGGTAAAAAATCAGGAAAATGTCATAAATCTGCTGATAGGAGGTGTTCTTACATTTTTCCCCGTGGTGAATTTCATCCCCATGGGATATCTCGGGATAAAACTGAAAAAGAGCATAGAGCAGGATAGGTCATCCGTCAAGTGGGATGAAAATATCTCCAAACTCTTCAAAAAAGGCGCTTTCTTGTGTCTAATAACCCTATCCTACGCGATAATCCCGCTTTTATTGCTTTTTTTGAGTGCCCGCTTTATGCTAACCCTTTCCGGAGGCAGATTTTTCTCTTTATTTTACTTTAGAGGGCAAATTCTCAATATTATAGGTACATTATTACTTCTCATAGCCTTCTATTTTCTTCCTTTTGCCGTATGCCTATATCTCGAGGACGATGACCTTAGAAATGCATTTCAATTTCGCAAGATCCTTTCGAAAATTTTCCTTGTCATAAAAGAATATTCTGTCATATATGTCCTATTGATAGCACTTCTTTCTTTTTCCGTGGTTATACTGTTTCTCCTTTTGAACTGGATAGCCGGGATTCTTACAGGCGGTTTCATATTTTTTTACGACGGCCTTGTTATCAGCAGCATCCTCAGCAAGTTCTTTCCCAGAAAAGCCATTACGATATCTCTTCTTGAGGTTCCGGAGTGAGTCTTCTGCACATATAGAAATTAATCAATTATCAAAAAAATGCACGTCCTTGAATATTATCTAAGATTTTATTTATCAGACGATAAGACATATAACGTCGGATAAGAAATATTATGTTAACTTAACTGTCCCACAAACTCGTCCGAAGGAACCCCGAATACAGATTAAAGTGTTGAAAGGCTTCTCTTAAGAAAAACTTTGATATAATGCGCTCTAAGTCATTCATGTAGAATAACTTATCATTCAAAAGTTATAAGAGCTTTTTTTGGGTATTTTTTATGAAATCCCCTGCATATTCAGCCTCAAAATAGTAGACGGAGCGCGCGGACAGATATTATTACACCTAAATCAGACAATTATTATGCATCATCTGACCAGAACATAGAATTTCTGGTGGTGAACACACATACCGTCTGTCCTGATACCGATGATCAAAACCGCCCAGAAATACGGCCTTATGGTCTGCAATCAAAGACGGAGAAAGGCTACAACTTAGCGTCCGCAAACTATATTTTTTTGTGAATTTTCACGCTTTCAGCTTCTTCTTTCCTGTTTCCTGGACTGAATTATATAAGTGTATATCTATCAGGTAGTTATAAGTCCTTGCTTCATGTAATATGTAAATTAAAATCCCGCCCTGCAGCTCCACTCCATGCCGAAAAATTTTCAAAGCGACCCCCGTATGTGAAATTTCCATAAAATTCTGCCACCGGAATTCTCTTAGTACATCCAACCGGAAAATTGCCTTTTCCTGTTTTATGCGCCCAGCATCCGCATGAAAATCAAAAATTAGGCTTTCTTTCTCCGTTTAAGAACGTTTTATACGCCTTTATATCATTTGAGGGCCCTATTACCCCTGATTCTGGGCCGTTAATTACCCGCAAGTCATATTTAAGCATCCCAATCCGCCTGGCACGGCTTCTCATATCCCCTGTCCACCCTCCCCTGAAAATCCTTCCATGAGGGTAAAAATAAACTTTTCTTCCACATTCATATGACAAACCTGGAACTTTGCTCTTCACCCCAATGTCCAAAAAGAAAGTGCACGGACTCCTTTTCCTCGGAGTCCGTGCGCCTCACGGTTCTTGTTACAACTTAGTAACTTTAAAAGTTTGGGAGTTATATAGTTAAGAAGTTAAGTACTTCGTAAGTTCCAAACTTCAGTATTACCTTTGCTCCTCTATCGCTGCCTGTGCTGCGGCGAGGACGGCAATTGGAATTCTATACGGAGAACAACTGACATAGTTCATTCTTACCCGGTGGCAGAACTTGACTGATTCTGCTTCGCCACCATGCTCTCCACATATACCGACCTTCAGTCCAGGTCGTGTGCTTCTGCCGCGTCTGATCCCTATGTCAACCAGTTCGCCTATACCCTCCTGGTCAAGAACCTGAAAGGGATCTTCGGGAAGAATTTTTTTCTCGATGTAGTCCGGTGCGAAAGCCCCGATATCGTCTCTTGAAAATCCGAAACCCATCTGTGTCAGGTCATTCGTACCGAACGAAAAAAATTCGGCCTCGGACGCGATTTTCCCGGCAGTCAGTGCCGCCCTTGGGATTTCAATCATCGTTCCGTAGAGGTATTCTATCTTTTTAACCCCATACTTACCGCACACTTCCTCGTGAATTTTATCCACTATTTTTTTCTGGTCCTGCAATTCTTCGACGGTGCTTACAACCGGCACCATAATCTCCGGCAATGCCTCCTTGCCCTCCTTTATCAATTCTACTGCGGATTCAAAGATTGCCCTGACCTGCATCTCGGTAACTTCGGGATAGGTAACTCCTAAACGTACACCGCGATGTCCCATCATGGGATTTGTTTCATGCAGATTCTCTCCCCTCTTTTTAAATTCTTCCAGTGATATTCCAAGACTCTTTGCAAGCTTGGATTGTTCACTCTCGCGCTTCGGCACAAATTCATGCAACGGAGGGTCAAGCAGCCTTATGGTAACAGGGAGCCCGTTCATAACCTCCATCGTAGCCTTAATATCCTTTTTTACGTACGGCAGCAATTCTTCCAAAGCCGCCCTCCTCTCTTCAGTCGTATTAGCCACAATCATCTTTCTCAGGTGGAACAATGGCTCTTCCGAACCCTTTCCATAAAACATATGCTCCGTTCTGAAAAGCCCTATGCCTTCCGCACCGAAAGCAATCGCATTCCTTGCGTCGTCAGGTGTGTCGGCATTAGCCCTTACGCCCAGTCTGCGCAGAGAATTCGCAATTCTCATGAATTCGGCAAAACGCGGGTTTTCCGTTGCATCAATCATAGGCAGGCTTCCTTCATAGACATACCCTCTCGTTCCGTTAAGAGTAATAACGGCGCCTTCCTTGAAAGTTTTGCCGTCCACGATTAGAGTCTTCTTATGGACATCTATTTTTAGCGCGCTGCAACCGACAATACAACACTTGCCCCATCCACGGGCAACAAGGGCCGCGTGGCTTGTCATCCCTCCCCTCCCCGTAAGTATGCCCTGTGCCGCTCTCATCCCCTCAACATCTTCCGGATTGGTCTCCTCTCTCACCAGAATTGTCTTTTTGCCATGTTTTGTCCATTTTACGGCATCGTCCGCAGTAAATACTATCAGACCTGTCGCTCCGCCGGGACCGGCTGGAAGACCCTTGGCAAGAGGCTTCGCATTTGCTTCTGATTTCGGGTCTATTAGAGGATGGAGAAGTTCATCAACCTGGCTGGCTGTCAGTCTCATAACAACCTCTTTTCTATCTATGAGCTTTTCGGAAAGCATATCCATCGCCATATTGAGGGCAGCCGTGCCCGTCCTCTTACCCACACGACACTGTAACATCCATAGACGGCCTTCCTGGATAGTAAATTCAATATCCTGCATATCCCGGAAATGATTTTCAAGATTTAACCTTATATCACATAATTCTCTGTAAACATCAGGCATCGCCTCCTGGAGAGAATGCAGATGTTGATTCTGTTCGTTTTTCGTCTCTTCATTCAGAGGGTTCGGCGTCCTTATTCCGGCCACGACATCTTCTCCCTGTGCGTTCACCAGCCACTCGCCGTAGAACTTGTTCTCGCCTGTCGCAGGGTTGCGGGAAAACGCAACGCCGGTGGCCGAAGTATTGCCCATGTTGCCGAAGACCATAGCCTGCACGTTTACCGCCGTGCCCCAATCATCTGGAATACCTTCAATCCTGCGGTAGGAGACGGCCCTTTTCCCGTTCCAAGACTGGAAAACGGCCTTTATGCCACCCATCAATTGTTCCCATGCATTATCAGGAAATTCGGCTCCTATTACATCCTTTATTCTTTTTTTGAATGCCTCGCATAAATCCCTCAGGTCCTCTGCGGTAAGGTCGGTATCGGACTTATAACCTTTTTTGGTCTTTAATTCGCCCATCATCTTGTCCAGTTGAACCCTGATACCCCTGCCCTCCGACGGCTCCAGACCTGCGGCTTTTTCCATAACCACGTCAGAATACATCATGATAAGACGTCTGTACGCATCATAGACGAAACGCGGGTTTTTTGTTTTCTTGATAAGACCTGGTATGGTCGCCGAACAGAGCCCCACATTGAGCACCGTCTCCATCATGCCAGGCATGGATTTGCGTGCGCCGGAACGAACAGAAACAAGCAGGGGATTCACTCCATCCCCGAACTTTCTGCCCATGATATCCTCAACCTTTAAAAGGTGTTCCTTTATCTCCTCCTCCAGTCTATCAGGGAGATTCTTCCCTTTTTGATAGTAATAGGTGCATACTTCCGTCGTGATTGTAAACCCTGCAGGAACGGGGATGTCCAGCCTTACCATCTCCGCAAGTCCTGCTCCCTTCCCTCCGAGTAATTCTTTCATCTTCCCATCACCGTCCGCTTTACCTGCACCAAAAAAATAAACGTACTTCTTGCCATCCATTATTTCCTCCCTCCGTACAAGATTTTTAAAGCTGGTAGTTTTAACGCCCACCAATTTTAATCTTTTTTCAATATACAGTCAAATTTCAATTTCATTTGTGTAATTGACGGTTATATATTATAGTAGTTTAGATTTGTTCCTTTAATAGGGAGGAGACTGGAATGAAAAAGGGAGAACGGATGAAGTGGTGGACGGAAGCAAAGTTCGGCATGTTTATACACTGGGGGCTTTATTCCCTGCTTGAAAGAGGTGAATGGACAATGCTGGTTGAACGGATACCGCGCAAAGAATATGCGAAACTTGCATGGAAATTCAACCCACCGGGGAGTTTCACACCTGAAAACTGGGTTAAGATAGCCAAAGGAACCGGTGTAAAATACATGGTTCTGACAACAAGACATCATGACGGTTTCTGTCTCTTCGATTCAAAAGCAAGTGATTTCACATCCGTAAAAACGGCCGCAAAGAGGGACTTTGTGAAAGAATTCATAACTTCCTGCAGAAAACATGATATGCGCGTGGGCCTCTACTACAGCCTGCTCGACTGGCGTTTTCCAGGATATTTTCAGAGGAGGAAATACCCGGAGAGTTTTGAAGCCATGGTTAAGCAGGCCCATGCACAGGTGAAGGAACTGATGACAAACTACGGGAAGATAGATATCCTCTGGTACGACGGAGGATGGATACCCGGAACGGACGTCAAGAAAGATACTCCGGTTCTCTGGAAAAGCAGGGAACTCAACGGCATGGTGCGCAGACTGCAGCCGCACATAATAATAAACAACCGTGCGGGACTGCCGGAAGACACGGATACCCCCGAACAACACACCACAGCCTCGGAAGCCGGAAGATACTGGGAATCCTGCATGACAATGGGAGATTCTTGCGGATGGGGTTATATCAAGAACAACCCTAATATGAAGCCCACGACGCAGCTTATACAGAACCTCGTAACCTGCGCAAGCAACGGGGGAAACTACTTGCTTAACATCGGACCCAGAGCAGACGGCAGCATCAGGAAAGAAGAGACCGTACGCCTGAAGGATATAGGCACATGGTTAAAGAAAAATGGCGAGGCAATTTACGGCACGGAACGCATACCCGCAGGATTCGGATTATGGGGGGCAGGGATGCTCGGGATGGCCACTGCAAAAGGCAATAACTCCTATCTGCACATCTTCAGATGGTCCGGAAAAACAGCTACAGTGACCGGAATAAGGACAGAGGTAGTTTCCGCTAAAATTCTTGCCACGGGCAAACAGGTGAAATTCAGGCAGGATGGGGGAAAACTGGTTATCACCGGACTGCCTGAAGAGCCGCCGGATAGATACGGAACTGTTATAGCATTGAAACTGAAAGGCAAGCCGGAGACGTTTGATTACTCACACATACCTCTGCCCTGACAGGTATTGGAGACGGTGGAACTTTCTGCCTGTTTTTGTGTCTAATAAATGTAAGGGATATCCCTGATGGACAGAAAAGAGGAATTTGTTGGAATAGTGAACAGGGAAATGAACAGCGTTTTCAATCTCGCATACAGGTTATGCGGGAATTACCATCAGGCAAAGGACATAACACAGGAGACTTTCCTGAGGGCTTATCAATCTTTCGACAGGTTTGAGGGGCGCTCAAAAATCTTCACATATCTTTACCGCATAACCTGCAACGTCTGGAAAAACACCCTCAGAAAGAAGAAAATCCAGAATTTCACATCATACACGGCAGGATTGAACACAAGGAAAATAGAGGATATTCCGGCAGCCGAGAATATGTTTCCGGATGAACGCACGCAGAACGATGCAAAAAACAGGATTGTCCAGAAATGTCTTGATTCTCTTCCGGCTGGTGATAGGGCAATTATTGTGCTCAGGGATATGGAGGGTCGCTCATACGAAGAAATAGCCGGCATACTTAATTGCCGGACAGGAACGGTAAAATCACGACTCGCAAGGGCAAGACAGAAACTTGCCGAAAAGATTCTGCCGTTCCGGGAGGATTTGAACCAATGAAACTCCATGGAAACATGAGACTTTTCTCGCTCTATATTGACGGGGAACTGGATAAAAAGCTGAAGGATTCGGTTGCGCTGCATATCGAGACCTGCGATGAATGCAGAAAAACTGTCGAGATGCTGAAGGGAACGAGAGATCTCTTATCACGGACAGGAAGAATACAGGCACCCGCAGACCTTGCAAGGGATATAATGGACAATATCCCTGAAACAAAGCCTTCAGCCCTCCCGGTCAAAAAATTCTATCTTCCGGTCTTTGGAACGATTGCCCTGCTTATCGCCGCATTTCTTGTAATGCATAACAGAACTCAGGAAATTCAGATAGCCAGGGCACCCGTGCATGAAAGACCCCCTGAGACAGCAAAAGGTGCGGCTATCCCTGAACTTCAGCAGGAAAAAAGGCCGGTTGATGAGGTGAAAAGAAAAAATGAAGAAGAGACTGTCAGTCAACCTGGGGCATATCACAAACCATTCGCTTTGAAAGAAAAAGGCACGTCATTGGAAAAACCTGTTGATAGGTTATCCGATACATCCAGAGCAAGGGAAGGCACAAAAGTCATAGCCAGGGAGGAAGGAACGGGAAAAGCCCTGGCAGGAGCAGCATCCGCTCCCTCATCGTCGTTGAAGACTGAAGGGCAGTACTGCATCATCGGAGAAGGCGGTAAGAAGGTATGCAGCAGCGCCAGCTCCGTATCCGACGAAGTATCGGGAACGGAAACTGCAAAAATTACAGAGGCAAGACCGCTGCCCAATGCGATGGTAATACGGGATAAGAAGGAATGGTCCTCAATATGGAATACGCAGAACACTCTTCAAAATCTGACATTACCGCTTCCCGACGTTGATTTCAAGGAAAAGATGGTTGTCGCCGTACCCTCCAGGCAGGCAGATAATGAGTATACCGTTGTAAACACTATTGAGGAAAAAGACAAAATCGTTGTTCAGTATAAGGAATTACCCCTTCAGAAACTGGCACCTCCGCCATACCAGTTGAACGTAGTAAATAAGAAACCATCCGTTGAATTCCAGAAAATAGACTGATCACTGCAATAAAACCTGTTAACCAATCCTGCAAAGGGCGGCTTTCTTCATCCCGATTCTTCTCAACCGGGATGTTCCTCCTTCAGACGCCCGCTTCAGAAACCGCCCGGCTGTTTGTCCCCTTTTGTACAAGAGATGGAACTTCTTGTATCTCCGCGTGTCTAACAAATAAATGGAAAAATCAAAACCCGTCACTGGAAGGAGTGAAACGTGAAAGGTGACGTATTCTGTCATCCCTGCGGATAGTAAGCAGGGATCCAGGGAGAAAAATGGTTATGGACTATGGCTTACACATGCCGGAGCGACAAGGAACGTCGGGTTGCCACTCAAAAGACCCCGTAGAACGGGGCACGGCGCTCGCAAAGACAGAAGGCGTCGTTTCACATTTCACGCTTTTAGAAGCGGGGTAAAGGAGGAGGAAATGGACAGGAAAAGAAATGTCTGGAAAGCGCTGGCCGTTTTGAGTTTTGCTTTTTTTGTGAACTGCCACGGGGCTGAGAAAAAGCCGCTCATCCAGATGGCGATTTTGCTTGACACCAGCGGCAGCATGGAGGGGTTGATTAACCAGGCAAGAAGCCAGTTGTGGACAATCGTAAACGAGTTTGCCTCAATCAAAAAGACAGGAGAACGTCCTGAACTGCAGGTGGCGCTCTTTGAGTACGGCAACAGCGGTTTACCCGCCGGTGAAGGATACATCAGGCTGATTGTGCCCTTCACCACTGACCTTGACAGGGTATCCGAAGAACTCTTCGCCCTCAGGACCAACGGAGGAGACGAATACTGTGGATGGGTAATAAAAGACGCCGCTGAAAAACTCAAATGGAGCAAATCAAACGGCGACTACAAGGTGATATTCATCGCAGGCAATGAACCTTTCACGCAGGGAAACGTTGATTATAAAGAAACCTGCAAAAGCGCAATCGGCAAGGGAATCATGGTAAACACGATACACTGCGGAGATTATCAGACTGGAGTCACTTCCGGCTGGAAGGACGGAGCGGATATTGCCGATGGAGTTTATGCCAGCATCGACCAGGACAAGACTGTTGCCTACATTGAAGCGCCTCAGGATAAGTCGATAGCGGCACTCGGCATGGAATTGAACAAGACATATCTTGCCTACGGCAAGGCAGGAGACGAGGGTAAGAAGAGACAGGCAGAGCAGGAAGTAAACGCAGCAACAGTTTCAAAAGAAAGTTTTGTTGTAAGACAGGTTGCAAAAGCATCAGCCAACTATACCAACTCCGGGTGGGACCTCGTTGATGCGCTAAACGAAAAAAGCGTCAGGATGGAGGATATCAAAGAAAAAGACCTGCCAGAAGAGATGAAAAACATGAATGAAAAACAACGGTGGGAATACATAAAACAGATGACTCAGAAAAGACAGGATATTCAGAAGAAAATAAATGCGTTAAATGCGGAGAGAGAAAAATATCTTGCGAAAAAAAGAGCTGAATCTTCCGGAGCAGAAGCCCTGGACGAAGCGCTTATAAAAGCGATAAGAACGCAGGTCAGGAAAAGACAGTTTTCCATTTAACAAGGGGGCGAAATGCGCACGGCAAAAATTCTGACAGTAGCTCTGTTTCTATTCGGAGGTATGCTGAAAGCGGACGGTCTCATAGTAATTCCCAACCCGGTTCATCCGGGTTCAACCCCATACCCTCTCGAGGTTAAGTACCACCGCGTTGAGGTTGATATAGATAAAAGCGGTGTTGCGAAGACAAACATCAGCCAGGAATTTTACAACCCTACGGACTCCCGGCTGGAAGGCATGTATATATTCCCTGTGCCTGAAGGCGCCATAATCAGCGGCTTTTCAATGGACATAAACGGACAGGAGATTACTGCTGAATTGCTTGCCGCAGATAAAGCAAAGAAGATCTATGAGGACATTGTTAGAAAGATGAGAGATCCCGCCCTTCTTGAATATGCAGGCAGGGACGCATTCAAGGTACGCATCTTCCCTATAGAGCCCCGTTCAACCAAAAAAGTCAGCATCCGCTACGGGCAATTGTTAAAGTTAGATTCAGGGATGGTAAATTATGTATATCCTTTGAACACGGAAAAATTTTCCTCAAAACCTGTGGAAGAAGTCCGTATCAGAATTAATCTCGAGACAAAGGAAAGAATTAAGACCCTTTTCTGTCCCACTCATGATATTAAAATACGGAAGCAGGACAGTTACAGGGCAATTATTGAATTTGAGGAGAAAAATGTTCTGCCCGACAAGGACTTCTCCTTTTATTATTCAACGGACAGAGCAGATATCGGAATAGACCTGCTTACGCATAAAACTGGAGAGGAAGACGGGTTTTTCATCCTGAACATCTCTCCGTCGGATGAATTGGCATATGAAGAAGTTCTGCAAAAAAACATTGTTTTCGTTATAGACACATCCGGCAGTATGGCAGGCAAGAAACTGGAACAGGCGAAAAATGCGCTTATTTTCTGCATTGATAATCTTGGCAAAAAAGACCGGTTTGAGATTATCAGGTTTTCCACGGAAGCGGAGAACCTTTTCGGTTCTCTCAAAACTGCGGATGAAAGCAATATTGCTTCTGCAAAAACATTCATTGAAAGCATGCGCCCGATAGGCGGAACGAATATTGAGGAAGCTCTGGCCGGAGCTTTCTCCACTGTCGGGAAAGGTAAAAACATGAATCCCACAAGCATTTTTTTCATAACCGATGGAAAACCCACCATAGGGCTGACAGATGAAAACGGTCTGGTTGAAATTGTGAAAAAAAACAAGGATGAGACGCGGATATTCGTTTTCGGTATAGATTACGGCATAAACACCCATTTTCTTGACCGAATTGCCGAGATATCAGCCGGATACAGAACTTACGTCACGCCTGAAGAAAATCTTGAACTGAAAATCTCTTCTTTTTATGAAAAAATAAGATTCCCTGTTTTTTCAAACCTTTCAATTGACTTTGGAGAATTGAAGGTAAAAAGCGCTTACCCGAAAAGACTCCCTGACCTTTTCAAAAACTCTCCCATTGTCATAGCAGGACGGTACAAGAAAGGAGGCAGTACAAAGATCGTTCTGGAAGGGACAATCTCCGGCGGCAGAAAGAAATTTGAGTATACCCTTGAGTTCCCCCGGGAAAACACACAGAACGAATTTATACCTCAGATATGGGCGGCACAACATATTGGCTATCTACTGGATGAAATACGGCTGAACGGAGAGAGCAAAGAAACAAAAGATGAAATAATAGATGTTGCCCGCAAATATGGAATAATAACGCCTTACACAAGTTTCCTGATCATGGAAGAAGAGGACCGCCGCAGGGCTGAGGGAGATTCAAAACCTGCAGTGCAGTTATTGAGAAATGAAGTTGCCGGAGACGAATTGCTGGATAAGAGCATGAAAAAGGATTACGGCAGTATCCGCGAAAAAGAAGGGAAAAGAAGCATAGCCGCCAGCACTGAGATATACTCCTTGCAGAATGCAGCCAACCAGGAACAGATTTATCAGGGCAGGGAGCGCCTCTCTTACAGGGACGGCTCCGGCAACAAGCAAAACCTGGCGTCGCAGGTGAAAAATATCCAGGGCAGAGCCATGTATCAGAGTAACAAAATATGGATAGACTCCGAGATACAGAACGCACGGAGTCCAAAAATAATAAAGATACAGTTTGCAAGTCCTGAATACTTTGAGTTGATCAGCAAGGAGCCGCAGTCCGCACAATTTCTTTCCCTGGGGAAAAACGTGCAGTTTCTTATGAATAATGCCGTTTACGAGATTTACGAGTAATCGGATAATCGGGAGATATGGGCTGCAATCCTGCTCGTTTACATCTGAAGACCCGGTTCTTTTTTCAGCAGAGACTTTATTTTTTTCACATCCGCTGATATGCGGAGTTTCAGTTTTTCCTTATCCTTGAATTTAACCTGCTCTCTCAGTTTTTTGAATAAGAAAACCTTTATTTTTTCTCCGTATAAGTCTTTAGCGCCGAGGTCAATAATGAAAACTTCAAATTTTTCTCTTTTGTCATTGAAGGTGGGAGAAACACCGGCAACTATCGCCGCCTTGTATATTTTCCTGTCATGCTGCGCCCATCCCGCATAAACCCCCTGCCCTATCCGAACCTTGTTCTCGAGTGACAGGTTGGCGGTAGGAAATCCGATAGTACGACCCACGTTGATACCTGATACAACTTCGCCCGTCACCGAGAAATATCTCCCGAGGAATTTATTCGCCTCCGTTATCTCTCCGTGCTTTATAAGCGTTCTTATCTTTGAGGAATTAACAATATCGCCGTCCACCCTCTGCGGAGGGACAATGACCAGATTAAATCCTTTCTCCTTCTGCTTTTTCTGCAGGAATTCTATGTCTCCTTTTCTCCCTGTTCCGAAACGGAAATTATAGCCCACAACAAGGGTTTTGAGCCCTGCGGAAAGCAAGGAATTGAGAAAATTTTCATGGGATAAACCGGAAATTTCGTCAAGGTCACACCAGAAACATAATCGTATATGGGACTCTTCCAGGAAGTTAATCTTTTCGTCCCAGCTGCAAAGGAGAAACTCCGCCGGAAATTTCCGGAAGGTAAAAACCGCGGGCAGGAGACCCTTCTCTTTCGCTTCGGAAGAAATTGTCCTCAGAATCTCCCTGTGTCCCGTGTGAACGCCATCAAACTTTCCGATTCCGGTGACAAACTTTCCCTTGAATTTTCCCATGTCTCTGAAATGTATCTTTTCCATATTCAGTAAGGGAATTTCTTATCAATCTCTGCATCAGATAATTCTTTTATAACGTCCGCTATCCTGTTTGTCGTTATTTCCACAATCTTTCCGCCTTTTTCCGCCGATGCTTTCTCTGGATTTCCTTGACCGGCGTTTGTGGTAAGAAGATGCCATGGCCTTGTAATCCAGATATATTTTTTTCTTAAACCTTCCAGTACGGGTTCGTTCGCTTTCCCCTCATCGGCCCATTCAAGATGTACAAGTTCCGGATACATATACATGAACCATGATGTTTCCGCCTCATTGCCATGCTCCCCCGAGTTGTCTTCACAGACCTCCTGCGCTATATCTTCTCCTGTTTCCCACCAGTTCATAAGAAAAATCTGCACCTTTGTTCTTCCGTGTAACTCCCTTATCATGAATTTGAATTCATTTCCGCCGTGGCCGTTGAGTATAATCAGTTTATGCACCTTGTGCGTTTCAAGAGAAACGACAATATCCTTAAACATCTCAAATTCTGTCGTAGGTGCAAAACTCAATGTCATCGGGAATCCCATGGTATTAGAGTTAACTCCGACTGGCATCACCGGCAGCACAATAACTTTAGCTCCTCTTTTCTTTGCCTTTTCCGCGCTTATCTGGGCAATTTTCTCCGCCGTAAGCGCATCACATCCGTAAGGAAGGTGCATGTTGTGCGGCTCGCAGGAACCCCACGGCAAAACAGCCACTTCAAAAGGCCCTTCATCCCTCACTTCCTTCAGTGTCATCTCAGCCAGTTTTACCTTCATTTGCTTCACTCCCCAACTATTCTTTGTCATTGCAGACCCTCCCTCTCTTTTTGTCATTGCGAGCGGCTTGCCCCGTTCTACGGGGTTTTTTCCACGGCAATCTGACGTCTTTTGTCATCCCGATTCCTTTTATCGGGTTCCGCTCCACACTTGTCATTGCGAGGAGTGTTTTTCACGACGCGGCAATCTCTACAGCGCCATTTCCAGAATCTTTTTCAGATCCCCTCTTTCCATCTTCACCTTCATGTTCTTCATGGACCGCTGCGTTCCGGTAACCGATAGATCCGTGAGTTCATCCAGTTCCTCGCGAGAAACACCCACCCCGTCGAGGGTCGATGGAAGCCCTATATCCGATACGAAATCCTTAAGTTTCCCTGTATCACCCCAGATTTCTTCAAGCTCGAACATCTCCTCAGAATATCCGTTCTCTTTCAGGTATTCAAAAACGTAAGGAAGCACTATCGCATTGGCGGTCCCGTGGTGAACGTTGTGTTTTATCGTCAGTGAATAACCTATACCGTGTACTATTATGGTCCCCGTTTTATTCAACGCGAATCCGGCAATCAGAGAAGCGAGAAATATTTTTTCTTTGACCTCAATATTATCCGGTTCTCTGTATGCCCTGGGTAGAGATTTCCACAGCATTTTTATACTCTCCTTTGAAAACATCCTTGACAGAGAGTCTGCCCTTGATGACAAGAAACTTTCTGCGCTGTGAGAAAAAGCATCCATCCCTGTCGCCATGACAAGTTTCTGGGGAAGCGTTTTCAAAACCTCCGCATCCAGTATTGAAACCTTTGGAATAATCTTCTCACTGCTTACGGTCTTCTTTGTCCTTTCTCGCCTGTCAACTATCACTGCAAATCTTGTCACCTCGCTACCCGTACCGCAGGTGGTCGGCACGGCAATTACAGGCAACGGTTTTTTCTCATATTCCATCTCGCCGAAATAATCCCTTACCGAACCGCCGTTTGCGGCAATCACGGCTATCGCCTTCCCGGCATCCAGGGCACTTCCCCCTCCGACAGAAAAGACGCAGTCGCACCCTTCTTTTCTACATAACAGAGCACCCCTGTCCACGTCATCGGTATCAGGCTCCGGATTAACGTCAGAGTAAAAGACATGTTCTATGCCGTTTCTGGAAAGTATTCCAGATATCAGATCATAAAGGCCCGACTTGAAAATAAAATGCTTTCCTGTGACGATAAGAATTTTTTTTCCGTGCTCTCTTACCTCGGGGAGATATTTCCCAAGCCCTCCCCTCTCAAAATAAACCTTCGCCCCCATGCTGAAATAAATACCCTCCATCATCCTCCCTGTCTATTTCGCTTTTTCAGTTCATAAAATTCATATTTACACAGGTAGTCTTCTCTAAGTTTCTTTATACCTTTTATTGCCTCTTCAATGACATCAAATTTTTTGTTTCTTTTCAGTTTGTTGCAAAACCGGCATGCAGGAACAAATCTTACCAGATACAATTGCATCTGATATTTTCGTAATTCAGCCCTACCAAATCCAGATAGTTTTTTAAGACAAGAACAAATGCTTCAAACGGAGTTATGTCTTTTATAAGAGTGTCTTTTTCAATGAGGTCTATAAGTCTTTGTTTGATTGTTTCATCTTCGGTAATTGGTACTGCGATTTTCCATAGCGAATTAAAATAATCCTCCGCGTCCTTGAAGCCGTAATCCGAGATTTCCACGTTGAATTCTTCCTGAGTGGTAAGTCCTACTCTTGTGAGATTACTGCTTCCCGTGATAAACAGTTTATCCCTGCCAACCTGCCCTTCTTCCAACTTAAAGATATAAACTTTGGAGTGATTGGGGTTAAATGTTTTGCGAATAAGAAGTTTATCTTCCCTGATAAGTTGAACAAAATACCTGACCTGCTCATAAAATTCCTCTGTATCAAAATCGTCTTTGTTCAGGGACTCTTTTACAGACTGTAAAAACTTGTAAGTTTTTTCTTCATCGGATACATTGCTCTCAATGTCTGCCAATTCAATTATGCCAAGGTTTGTTTTGTCAACATTTAGACCCACCAAAACCTTGATTGTTACATCCGGATTCTCTTTTAACGCTTTGTACAACTCCCGAATACCTGAAAAATAGAAAAAACCTACCAGGAATTTCAATTCTTTACTTTCTTTGATTAGTTCTACCAGTCGCTTGTTCAGAGTTCCTGAACCGTTGTTTGTAATAAAATTGTTCATTTGATAGGATTATTTTACAACTTATTGGGGCAAGGTCAAAAATTGATTGAGATGTAAAAACTTGACACTTGTATGCATTTTGCATATAATTGTATGCAGCATGCATACAGGAGCGCAATGATGAAATTGTTAACGGAAAATACGGCGAATTTGCTGCGGTTATTTTTTTCAAACCCGGAAAAGTCTTTTTACATGCAGGAGACAGGAAGGATATTAGGCAAAAAACCGGGCACATTTCAGAGGACAATTAATAAACTGGTTGCCGAAGGCGTGATGGAGAGTGAATACAAAGGAAATGTCAGATTTTTCAGGGTAAATAGAAAGTACCCACTTTATGAGGAGTTTAAGAGCATCGTATTTAAAACAGTCGGAATAGAGGGAGAATTGAAATCGGTGATAGAAAGCATAAAAGGAATAAAATTTTCATTTATATACGGCTCTTATGCAAAAGGAAAAGAAACCGGCATTTCGGATATAGACCTTTTGATTATCGGCAATCCTGACGAAGATAAACTTATCAGAAAACTGGCTCCTATTGAAAGAAAGACGCAAAGAGAAATAAATTATAAAATCTATGCGCCAAAAACATTTGAAAAAGATGCCGCTAATAGAGAACCATTTATAATGAATGTTTTACGGAATAGAAAAATACTTTTGAAAGGAGATATAGATGCCTTACGAAAATTTTATAAGGGATAATCTCATAAAAAGGCAAGAGCCAGATTTTAAACAAATATCACACCAATTGAAACGTTCTTTAAAAGACTTAAAAACTGCCGAAGCTAACCTCAAGATTGATGTAACATGGTCGCTGACAATCGCTTATCACGCGATGATACGGGCAGGCAGAGCGCTTATGTTCGCAAAAGGGTTTTTGCCTACGCCGAAACAAACTCATAAGACAATTGTACATTGTACGGAAAGAATTCTCGGAAGGGATTATGATGTGTTGATAAGAAAATTTGAAAGGCTTAGAAGGAGAAGACACGATTTTATCTACGATGCAGTTAACCACATAACCATGGCTGAAGCAAAATCCTCGTTAGATACGGCGGGAAAATTGATACATAAAATTGTTGAGATGGTATCAGAAATAGACCCTGAAGCAGGATTATTCTAAATTCTTCGGAATATTACTATTTATTTAGGAGGAAATAGATAGCGAGGCAAAAGAGCGTGCCCATAACGGGAGTGAAAAACCAACCTGACAGTATCTTCAGAACTGTCTTCTTGTTTACCGTCTTTACGCCCTTCAGAAGCCCTATTCCAATAACTGCTCCAACAATAGCCTGGGAAGAGGAAACGGGAACGCCTATACGGGCATAAATGTGGAGCACCACTGAATGAGCCAGGACGGCAATAAGCGCGGAAAAGGCGTCAACGGGTATAATCCTCCTTCCGACTGTAAATATCACTCCCTTCCTGCATGTCAATGCACCCAGAGCAATGCTGATTCCTCCGATCAGTAATGCCTGATTGACGTCCATGACACCGGCTTGATAAAAAACCCCTGTCACGTTTGCGACATTGTTGGCTCCCAGAGAATACGCTCCGTAGATTCCGGCAAGAATAAGTAAATTTCTCATCAACCTGTCATATGTCAGAAAATGGAGTGCCTGCTTATGCAGAATCCTTGACAGAACAATGTAAAGGATAACAGCAGTCAGCGCCGAGCCCACAGGTGTTGTAATCCAGCATATAAAAATCTTCATCAATCCCATGGCTTCCATCTGCCTGTTAATAACACCGATGCCCATGATGGCTCCTACGACAGCCTGGGAAGAGGAGACCGGTAATTTCAGAAAACTCATCAGGGTTACGGTCATCGCGGCAGCAACAGAGATTATAAAGGCGGTATCGCCGGTCTGTGTTGTCAGTCCTGCAAGGGTTCCCATCCCGCGCCAGCCGCCGATGAATGAACCTGTGAGTACGAAAACAGCGGTCAGGACAACCGCGGTCCTGTACCTTACCATATACGAGGACACAGCTGTGCCGAATACATTTGCGGTATCATTTGAACCCAGCGCCCATCCCATACACAGCGGTCCGAGTAATCTCATATCCATTCTTAAACCATTCTCTTTGCGGCGATGATATTCAACCTGTCAGTTACCTCTTCGGACTTATCCGAGATGTTTCCTATCTCAATAATGAGGTCTTTCAGAAGAATCTTCTGGCCTATCTCATAGCCGGATGAAAAAACTCTGCGTATCAGGTCTCTTTCCATCCTGTCCGAAGAGCTCTCTCGTTTGTCAACCTCTTTCACTTTTTCCCTCACGTCTTTTAGACTGTGAAAGAGCGTTCTGAATCCTTCAATAGCCCCTTCAAAAGCATAGATATTGTTGTTAATCAGTTTGAGCAAATCCTCTTTCAGTTCCTGGGGGATGTTGAGAGATTCCGTTTCAATCTGGTACAACACCGACTGTGCCTTGTTGAGAACAGCGTCTGTTGCTTCAATAAGACCCAGGATATCACCCCTGGACTCCGGTATAAGCGACTTCTGGTACATCTCCAGTTCTATCTCCCTGCGAAGGTCGTCGGCCATCGACTCAGAAAGGTGCGTATTTTCTATCATTTCCTTAAACTCTCTTGATATTCCGTTGCCAAAATAATTTTCCATTGTTTTCCTGAACATCTCAATGGTTTCCCGGATTCTGTTCAGGTACTTTTCCGTTTTCTCATACACCGCATTCTTTTTCCCGAAAAAAAAGTCCATTGCACACCTCCGTCTTTATATTGACTCTTTCAGGTCAGCATTTGCTGATGACTTCCTGATATTCTTCCAAAATATGATTCAATCCGAGCAGTTTAAGGGTTGCTATCGCCGCCGAAACGTCAAAATACTCTTCGGGATTATCGGCAGGAAGAATATACCACAGTCTTACATCGGCAGGCAGTGTTTTAATGAGATGTTCAACATACCTGTCGTAGGAAGGAAATTCATCAATGCCCTTTGAGTTCAGACCGGGGGTAATCACTATATCCTTTCCAAGAACCTCTATAATCTTTTCAATGCGGCTCAAGGGGTACGAAGGATCTATACCTATCAAACCCGGTATTTCTTTTATTTCTTCCAGACTATGTTCAAACTGCCCGCAACAATGCATAAAGACACCTCCGGTCTTCCGTGCTATTTCTTTAACGTAAGGCAGTTCAAACTCACGGTACAACCTGGGAGATAGCAGAGGCAGTGAGTCCTGCGTGAGAGAAATACCCATGCCATCGGGAATCCAGACATACGGCCAGGTTACCGGTATAAAAGAATCTCCGAATTCCTTGCGGTAAACTGAAAGCACCTCAAGAATGACGTTTGTACATAGACGCAGCAGTTTATGCGCCAGTTCAGGCTCGGTATACATGCCGATGAAAAATTCCTCCTGTTTGATGGCAAGTATTGCATTGCCTACAGGTCCCTGTATGTCAGGGGGCGCTACGTATCCGAAACCATCGGTAATGTCGCGCCATCTCCGGCATCTGTCAAACTCTTCCTTCACCAGTCCGCTCATTACATCAGGGGGTTCAAGATTGCGGACATCTTCAAGGGAACTGAAAGCGGGCTTAATCCACTGGTTCTGCCCATCGCTTTCTTTTATCAATTCCCCCCCGAAAACAGAAACCAGGGATATTGTCCCCATGTCAGGCCAGAAAACAGGCACGTTGTCTCCGGGCAATTCCATTATCATGGAAAAGTAGCGAGCCGCCTTTTCAAACTGGAGATTCGCATCGTCAAAAATCTGCCGTGGTTCCAGACTGTACGGTACAAAAGAAAGCGGCGGTCTGCCTATATCCTTTCCCTTCCAGAAATCCCGAAGGCGTCGTTTCCTTCTCTCTATTTCATCACCATACCTCTTTGCAAGATCTTTCAATTCCATGAGAAGACTCTCCTTCCGATTCGTCGGAACTTTCTGCCTTGATTATAAATTCTAACCACTTAGAAGTAAATGTCAAATGAATTGAGACCAGTATGATCGCATGAATTGAATTGAAAAAAAAATGGATTTGGAGTATATTTTATTGACGTTCAGGTTCGTGTGTGGAGAAAAATAAATGGGGAAATACAACTTTCGGGAAGCGGAAGACAAGTGGCAGAAAAAATGGGATGAATCCGGCATATATAAAGCCAAATTTGTAAGAGGCCAGAAAAAATTCTATGTGCTTGAGATGTTTCCCTACACTTCAGCGCAGATACATATGGGACATGTCAGGAATTATACTATCGGTGATGTAATCGCCCGTTTTCTTGCGATGAACGGTTTTAACATACTGCATCCGATCGGGTACGATGCATTCGGCATGCCTGCGGAAAATGCCGCAATAAAACAGAAGATACATCCAAAAGAATGGACATACAGGAATATAGAAACCATAAGAAGACAATTGAAAAAACTTGGTATTTCATACTGTTGGGAAAGAGAACTTGCAACATGCGACCCTGAATATTACAGATGGAATCAGTATTTCTTTCTCCAGCTTTACAAGAAAGGCCTGATATATAAGAAATTGTCGCTTGCCAACTGGTGCCCTTCCTGCAATACAGTTCTGGCAAACGAACAGGTTGTTGACGGAGAGTGCTGGAGATGCGCTTCAGCGGTTGAACAGAAGGAACTATCGCAGTGGTTTGTCAGAATCACCGATTACGCTGAAAAACTTCTGGATTTCTCAGGGCTGAAAAACTGGCCGGAGCGCGTCATAACAATGCAGAAAAACTGGATAGGCAAGAGTTACGGATGTGAAGTGCACTTCACAATACCGGAATTGAACAAGGACCTGAAGGTTTTCACCACCAGACCTGATACGCTCTTTGGGGCAACCTATGTTGTAATATCTCCCAGGCATGCTCTGGTAAAAGAGATTATCGCAAAGAGCAGTTCTAAGAAGGAGATTGAATCTTTCCTCGCAAAGGTAAGAAACCAGAATATAACCATTGAAGCAACCGCAAAGATGGAAAAAGAAGGGATATATACCGGAGTCACGGCAATAAACCCTGTCAACAATGAAAAAATACCCGTATGGATAGGCAATTATGTCCTCCTGGAATACGGCACCGGGGCAATCATGGCTGTCCCCGCACATGACCAGAGGGACTTTGAATTTGCGGGAAAGTATAAACTTCCCATCAGGATTGTGATAAGAAACCCGGAGTGGAAAACAACGCCCCATAAGCTTGAACAGGCATACGAATCCGAAGGAATTATGATGAACTCAGGTATCTTTAACGGGATGAGCAGCACGGAATGCATCCGGGAAATAACCGAGCATCTTGAGAAACAGGACAAAGGGAAGAAAACAGTAAATTACAGCCTGAGGGACTGGTGCATATCAAGGCAGAGGTACTGGGGAACCCCGATTCCCATTATCTACTGCAAGAAATGCGGGACTGTCCCTGTTCCAGAAAAAGAGTTGCCGGTCAGATTACCCGAAGACGTTGAGTTAACAGGCAAGGGGGAATCGCCACTAAGGAACTCCAGTCGGTTTCTGTATTGCAGATGCCCGGAATGCAACGGCGACGCTGAAAGAGAGACCGATACCATGGATACCTTCATGGACTCTTCATGGTATTTCTTGAGATACGCATCCGGTGATACAACGGAAAAACCATTCGGCAAGGAAGAGGTGAATTACTGGATGCCTGTTGACCAGTATATAGGAGGCATAGAACACGCGATACTCCATCTTCTTTACAGCAGGTTTTTCGTCAAGGTATTAAATGACATGCACTTTCTTGACTTTAACGAGCCTTTTGAAAACCTTTTATGCCAGGGCATGGTAATAAAAGATGGCGCCAAGATGTCCAAGTCAAAAGGTAATGTCGTGGATCCCGAAGAGATTATCAGGAAATACGGGGTTGATACCCTGAGACTCTTTATACTATTCGCCGCTCCACCGGAACTGGATCTGGAATGGGCCGAAACAGGGATTGAAGGTATGTGGAGATTCATAAACAGGATCTGGATTTTGAATAACAACATACTGAATTACGAAGGTGCGGGCAAAAACGACGGAGATATGCTTTCCGAAAGACTTATCAACAAAACCATAAAGGGAATTACCGGTGATATTGAAAAGGAATTCCATTTCAATACCGCCATTGCGAAAATGATGGAGTTTACCAATGACGTACACGGGATTATGGAAAAGAGGGAGTGTTCAAAAGAAAAATTACTTGATGTGTGGCAGCGTTTCATCAAACTTATGGCGCCTTTCATCCCTCATATATGCGAGGAGTTATGGGAGATACAGGGAAACAGAAAATCAGTATTTAATGAATCCTGGCCAGGAGTGCAAGAGGAATATCTGCAGGAGAAAGAATCATCTGTTGTGGTTCAGATAAACGGGAAGGTCAGGGGCAGGATAAGCGTTGTTTCCGGCTCATGCGAATCGGAAGTGGTTGAAAAAGCTCTCAATGACACGAACATTTCTAAGTGGGTGGCAGGCAAAAAAATCGCAAAGCGGATCTATATACAGGATAAGATACTGAACCTGGTAACAAAATAAAAAGGGGGAGTTTTGCTGGACTCCCCCTTGATAAATAGTGTTTGTCTTATTTCTGTTCTTCTTTCTTCCCTTCCTCTTTCTTGGATTCCTTCTTTTCTTCCATCTTGTCTTTTATATCGCTTATCCCAGCCGCAATTGCTATCACCCCTCCGACAAGGAGCAGGAAAGGAACTGCAGCCATAACAGCCTTTATAAAATACTGCCACCATCCAGCAAGTCCCCATATCCCGAGAATTACCGCCACTATTCCGCCAATTAATGCTCCCATTTAGGCCTCCTTTTTTCCTGTTAAGTTTAACTTTTTTGAATATACCATAACGTTCTATTAATTGTCAAGAATAGTTGACTTGCTTTGCAGCATTGTGAAGAAATGTTATTCTCTTGATATGGAAAACATAAGAATAGCGGCGGCTCAGTTTGAAAACCGGAATGCCGATAAGAGATACAACCTTTCTGTAATACATTCATTAACCGCCAGGGCAGTGTCACAGGGAGCTGAAGTGATAAGTTTTCATGAAGGCAGCATAACGGGTTACACCTTCATCAGACGGCTGAATAAGACAGAACTGCTTGACATCGCTGAACCCGTGCCGGGCGGAAATAGCATCCGGCAATTAATGGCTATCTCCAAAGAATTCAAAATTCATATTCTTGCCGGACTTATAGAAAAAGATTCCAAAGATAATATTTACAATACCTACATTTGTGTGAGTGGGACAAAATTGATTGCAAGATTCAGGAAGATGCATCCTTTCATAAACCCTTCTATTTCCCCGGGAAATGAGTATGTAATATTTGATATAAAAGGATGCAAATGCAGCATTCTGATATGTTACGATAATAATCTGGTGGAGAACGTAAGAATCACAGCCCTCATGGGAGCAGAGATTGTTTTTATGCCGCATGTTACCTGCTGTCTGCCTTCACCCATGCCTGGCAGAGGTTTTGTGGACAGGAAACTCTGGGAAAATCGGGAAAAAGATCCGGTTCCCCTCAAGATGGAGTTTATGGGGCCGAAAGGTCGAGGATGGCTGATGAAATGGCTGCCTGCAAGGGCCTATGAAAACGGTATCTATGCGGTATTTTCAAACCCCGTTGGAATTGATGACGACCAGGTCAGGAACGGCAATGCCATGATTATAGACCCTTTCGGGGAAATCATTGCGGAATGCAACACGCTGGGCGATGATATGACTGTCGGACAATGTGTACCTGAAAAAATCGCCCTGTCTTCAGGAAGGCGCTATCTGAAAGCAAGAAGACCCGAACTCTACGGGAGACTTGTTGAGCCTCCGCCGGAAAAACCGGAAACAAAACCTGGATGGGATATAAATATTAAAGATAAACGGAACGCTTCATGACTTCAACGGGGGCAGTTTTTCCCGTCCACAGTTCAAAAGAAATAGCCCCCTGGTATATCAGCATTGAAAGACCGTCAAGACAGCGTAATCCTTTTTTCTCAGCCGCCTTGAGCAATTCCGTTTTCCTGTTATAAACTATGTCATAAACAAACTTATCTCCGGCAAGATTTTCTGAATCTATAAGAAGAGGGTCGCCTTTTTTCATTCCGACCGAGGTAGTATTAATCAGGAGTTGTATATCCAGCCATATTTTCTTATCATTTCTTTCCCCAAACGGCACAACCTCAACGGATTTATATCCCAGATTTTTGAAGAGATGCCTCTTTAAAAGGATTGCCTTCTTTTCTGTTCTGTTGCATATGTAGATTCTGGATACTTTTCCCTTGGCCAGCGCCCCGCTTATGGCATAGGAAGAACCTCCTGAGCCAAGAATAAAAACTTTCTTGCCCCGTATGGTAAAGCCACAACTTTCTTTCAAAGAACGCGTGAATCCGCTTCCGTCAGTAGTATATCCCTTTAATTTGCCGTTTTTGTTTACAACGGTATTTACCGCTCCAAGAAGTTTAGCTTCTTCGTCTATCCCGTCAAGATATTTCAGAACCGCCCTCTTGTGAGGAATGGTGATATTCACCCCTGCAAAATTAAGAGCCCTTATACCTTCAATGGCTTTTCCTATCTCTTCAGGAGCAACCTCCATCGGGATATAAACACAATCCAGTTTCAAATATTCAAAAGCAGCATTTTGAAAGAGAGGTGATAGCGAATGGCCTACAGGATAGCCGAATACACCGGTAATTCTGGTTTTTCCCGTTATTTTCATATTTAAAATATTACCATTTAAAATATCTCTTGACAAAAACAGGAGTTTACTTTATATTATCAGGAAGTTCATAACTTCATAAAAACAGTGGAGGAGTCGATGAGAAAAATAGCAATCATAAATCAGAAGGGCGGTTCCGGCAAAACAACCACGGTGGTGAATACGGGTGCATTCCTTGCACAGAGGGGGAAAAAGGTTCTTCTGATAGACCTTGACCCTCAGTCTCACACAACCATTCATCTTGGTTTCGAACCTCCAAGCATTAAAAACTCGGTTTATGACATTCTTATCAAGAAATTCCCTTTAAGGGAAGTGCTCCTGCCGACATACGAAAAAAACCTGTCCATAATACCTGCCAGCATAGAACTTGCAAGCGCGGAAATAGAACTGGTAAATGAGATAGGCAGGGAGATAATCCTCAGGGATGCTCTGAAGAAAAGCAAAATGGATTTTGATTACATACTCATAGATTGCCCGCCTTCCCTCGGTCTCCTGACTCTTAATGCACTGACAACCGCCGATGAGATATTCATTCCGATTCAGGCAGAATTTTTTGCTCTTGAAGGGCTCACAAAATTAATGCAGACGATTGAAATAGTCAAAAAACGGTTGAATCCCCGTATTGAAATATCAGGCATAATAATAACAATGTTTGATGCCAGAAAAAACATCTGCAGGGATGTCTCTGACAAAGTGGCCAGTTATTTCAAGAAGAAGATATTTAAGACAAAGATACGCGAAAATGTACGGCTTGCCGAAGCACCAGGTTTCGGAAAAACAATAAAGGATTTTGCACCCTGCAGCCATGGCTGGGAAGATTACAGGAAACTTGCTTCAGAGATAATAAAGCAGGAGAAGAAAAAATGAAAAAAACAGGTCTGGGAAGGGACCCTTTGAGCTGGATAAATTCTACATCTGATGGAAAGAAATCAGTGGAGAAGGAGGTTGAACTGCAAATTTCAACAGGGGAAAAAAAGGAAAAGGCGGGTATTCCAAAGTTCAAGACCTTTGATGTCCGCCTGACTTCTCTACTGAGGGAAGACCAGCTTGATTTTCTTGATAAATTGATACGGGAGATACAGAAAAACAGGGAGCCCCAATACAGGAAAGAAAGGATAACCAAAAATACCCTGATGCGGGTCTTCATAGATGCTTTCATGAATATAAAGATAGACACGTCAAATATTCCGGACGAAGAAACTCTCCTTGAAAAGGTCCTGCGGACCATAAAACAGAAATAAAGCTTCCTTTGTTCCGGATCATCGCTTCACTGCAAGATTTTCATGCCTTCCAGAAAATGAAACCTGCGGTTCATCAGAAACATCTAAATCCCGGTAAATGAAAAAGGAGGTGTTTGGTATGGACAAGATTGCAGGTTGGAATCCTCTCAGGGAGTTGCTGGATGTCAGGAATAATTTCGACCGGATAGTGGAGAGCATCTTCAAACCCGGAGTCGCTTTTGGGGAAGCATATGCGAATGTGCCGGCCGTTGATGTCTATGAGGATAAGAACAACGTGTTCGTGAAAGCTGAGATTCCGGGATTGAAGAAGGAAGATATGGATGTTTCACTGACAGATGATATTCTCACGTTATCCTCGACGAAATCAGAAACAAGAGAGGAGAAGAAGGAGAATTTCTACAGAAAGGAGATCAGGGAAGGGTCTTTTTCAAGAAGCTTGGAAATCCCCTGTGAAATTGACAGGGACAGGATAACTGCTTCTTACAGCAACGGTGTTCTTGAAGTCATCCTTCCAAAGACCCCCGAAGCAAAGAAGAAAACGCTTAAGGTCAACATCAAGTAACACAGGTACAAAGGGGAGGGATAATAGCTTGCCCTCCCCCTTTTTCCTCCTGCTTGGTTGATATCTGTGCTATAATACCTTCCTGCATAAGGGTGCATAACCATGAGAAGAACTGCGATATTATGTGGTTTGCTTTTACTTGCGGCAAGTCTGTTTTTTGTGATCTCGAAGCGTTCCGCCTGTAATTACGTCGCAAGAGAAGAACTCGCAATGGATACATTTGTGAAGATAACCATGGAGAAATCCTCTGATGATGAAGCAATACTCAATGAAGCTTTCAGCAGAATAAGCGAACTTGAAAAGGTATTCAACGTCCATGATCCCGACAGCGAAATCAGCCGGCTGAACAGGTTGAAGAAAAGCGAGGTTTCCGAAGAACTTCTTCACCTTATCAAGAAGAGCATCGCTGTGAGCAAAGTGACCGGCGGTGCATTCGACATAACCGTGCTGCCCCTTATGAATCTATACAGGAACGCGGAGAAAAGAGGTACCCCTCCTTCAGAGCAAGAGATAAGGAAAACTCTGGAAAATGTGGGATGGGAGAAGATAGGAATGAGGGGAAATACTGTAATCATTCCGGAAAGCATTGATATGGGGGGTATAGCAAAAGGATACATAGTTGACAGGACTGCTGAATTTCTGAAGGAGAAAGGTGTACGGAGCGCCCTTATAAACGCAGGAGGCGATATATACTGTTTCGGCAAAAACCCCGACGGAAGGAAATGGAAGGTAGGAGTACAGGATCCATTCAGGAAAGACGGTATCAGGCAGATTGTCCGCTTGACCGAT
>Ga0209609_10000101_pt1 | contig 47682 bp, 30 predicted proteins | sample LakKivw325mmetaG_FD_184136 | JGI IMG/M metagenome (GOLD analysis project Ga0209609, IMG submission 184136) | Anoxic lake water microbial communities from Lake Kivu, Rwanda to study Microbial Dark Matter (Phase II) - Lake Kivu water 325m metaG... | ecosystem: Environmental > Aquatic > Freshwater... | reverse complement strand
TCCTTGAACGTGGGCAGCCGCGTCAGCCATCCCATGGGCGTGACCATCGAGAACAACACATGCAGCTCTGTCACCTGCGGAACGTGGGACTGGATGAAGATGATGCTGCGCTTGGGGTCCATGCCTGCAGCCAGCCAGTCCAGAACCATGTCATAAGTGTTCTGCTTTAGCTCCTGCGTCCCGCGCAGGGTCGTCAGAGCGTGCAGGTCTACCACGCAGTAGACGCACTGGTACTCGTCCTGCAAGGCCACATAGTTCTTGATGGCTCCCAGGTAGTTGCCGATGTGTTGGCGCCCGGTAGGGCGGGCGCCAGAAAAGACACGCCCCCTGTGACCGACTTCCATTTCTTGTTTGCTCCCTTCGAACCGTGTGCCCGTAGTTTACCCCAGGTCACGGGAAACAGGAAACCCCCTCTTGCACACGAGAGGGGGTGGGAATGCTCCATTCTACGCCGCGGTCCAAGTCGGATGAATTGAGTGCGTTCCCAGCTAGTCCAGTCTCACTACTTGGGCCGCCTGTGGGCCCTTGGGGCTGTCCTCAACGGTGAACTCCACCCGCTGCCCCTGTTCCAGATTGCGGAATCCCTCCGCGACGATGGCAGAGAAGTGAACAAACACGTCCTTGCTGCCTCCATCAGGCTGGATGAACCCGTAACCCTTGACGCGACTGAACCACTTGACGGTACCTGCGGTTCGGTCTGGCATTGTGTGCGCACCTCCTTCCTTGGATCTAAAGGCCCAGTTCACAACCGGGGGACGGTGGCTTGATGAAGTGGTCGAGACCCCTGATGCAAAAAAGCCGCCGGAAGCCAGTGCCAAACGAGCTTCCGCGGCTCTAGATCACAACAACGGCAACATAATCCTCAACCACGCAGGCCATGATAGGCAGCATCCGAGCTTTTGTCAAATCGCATGCGCGTCGTCCTGCGTACAGCGTGTCGGACACCAGGTAGCTAGCGTAGGACCAAGAAGCTGCTGGCCGCACCCAGGATGGTCCCCATCATGACCTCGAATGGCGTGTGCCCGATCAATTCGCGCAGGTGTTCCTCCGCAATTGGCCGGCCGCTAAACAGCTCTTCCAGAATCTGGTTGAGCACGTGCGCCTGTTGACCAGCTGATCTGCGCACACCTGCTGCGTCGTACAGCACTACCACGGCGGTGACAAAGGCGATGGCAAAGGCCGCGCTGTCCAGACCATCGATGATCGCAGTGGCCACGGCCAGGGCAGAACACGCAGCCGAGTGCGAGCTGGGCATGCCGCCCGCAGTCAGGAGCCAGCCCCAATCCCATTTGCGGTTGATCAGCCAATAAATGATGGGCTTGAGGATTTGCGCAGCCGACCAGGCCACGGCCACGGCCAACAGGTGCCTGTTGTGAAGCAGTGCTTGCAGATCCACGTCATTCCGCTTCCCGGAACGAACTGAACGCTGGCGTGCCATCAGGGGCCACGCTGAGCTGCGCAACCTTCTGCTCTGCCTCGTCCAGCCTGCGCTCGCACAACCGCGCCAGAGCCGTACCCCGTTCGAATAGGGCTAGCGACTGCTCGAGGGTAAGATCCCCGCTCTCCAGTTGCGCCACCACGCGCTCCAATTCGGCGAATGCCTGTTCAAAGGTCAGGTCGCTCGTTTCAGTCATGCCGCTCCTTCAGTCCACTGTGCCTGTGAACTGTCCATCACTTACCCGCACGTCAATGCAGTCGCCAGAGGACACCTGAGCCACGCGCGACACGACGGCGCCCGTGTCGCGACGAGACGCAATGGCATACCCACGCTTCAAGGTGGACTCGGGGTTCAGTGTCTGGAGGCGCAGGACAAGGCCCACCATCTGCCCGCCCAAGAGGTCAAGGCGATGCGTCTGTGTCCTGGTCATCCTCTGCTGCAGCTCATCCAGTCTCTGCCGGCGTCTGTCCAACATCGCACGTGGTGAGAGCCTGGCTAGAAGAGCCAGTACATGCCCCGTCTTGGTGCGACTCGCTGCAAGACAACGCCGCAATGCCTGCGCCAAGTCTCCGCGATACCTGACCAGCACACCACGCAAGTGCTCCTGATCAGGCACTGCCATCTCAGCGGCGGCCGATGGCGTAGGCGCTCGCACGTCGGCCACGAAATCCGCGATGGTATAGTCCGTTTCGTGACCGACCCCGGAGATGACTGGAATTCGCGAGGCAAAGATGGCGCGGGCGACGCGTTCATCGTTGAACGCCCACAACTCCTCCAGAGACCCCCCACCGCGCGCTACGATGAGCACCTCTGCATCGGTGTGCGCGTTCAATGCCTCGATGGCAGCTACGATTTGGGGCGGTGCCTCCTCGCCTTGAACCGCGGTCGGCGCCACGATTACTTCCGCCAGGGGATACCGTCGTGCCAACACATTCAGAATGTCGCGTATGGCGGCGCCCTTGGGCGAAGTCACGACGCCCAGCCGGCGAGGAAAAGGCGGGAGGGTGCGCTTGCGCTCGGCAGCAAACAAGCCCTCGTGCTGCAATCTCTCCTTGAGCATCTGGAACTGCAGGAAGAGCATTCCCGTGCCACGGGCAATGACCTGATCCACATAGAGCTGGTAGGTGCCGCGAGCTTCGTACACCGAGGCCCGGCCATGGGCGAGGACGGCCTCGCCATTGGCTGGCATGTGCTCCAACCCGGGAACTTGCGAACGCCACAGCGCACAGCGCAGCTCGGCGGCAGGGTCCTTGAGTGTGAAATAGATGTGCCCCGCCGCGGAGCGCATGCAGTTCGAGACCTCTCCCTCCACCCACAGGTCCTGCAGTTCAGGATCGCTCTCAAAGAGGTTCTTGATGTACTGTGTGAGCTGACTGACCGTATAGAATGGCATGCTGCGCCCCAAGATGTCCCCGTGATCCGGAGTACGCTGCGTTCGGTAACTATACCGCAGTGGGTGGCAGGTCACAAATCCGGTAGTCAGTGACAAGAGAGGGACAGTTTGAACCAACAGGGCACGAACTCAAGACGCCCCGCGACAGCGCGGGGCGTCTTGGAAAGGGCAGCAGGTTCTTGATTGGTCGCCTTTTCTCGGCCGGTTGAATCGGCGCCCGCTGCTATTTGGCAACGATGTTCATGAGCTTGTCTGGCACGAAGATGGTCTTGACCAACTGCTTGCCGGCGAGATGTTGCTGGATCTTGGCGCTGGCGAGCGCCAAGCGCATGGCCTCCTCTTCGGCAATGCCAACCACCACGCTAAGGTGGTCCCTGACCTTACCGTTCACCTGCACGACCAGCGTGATCACTTCGTCCGCGGCAGCCTTCTCGTCCCAGCGTGGCCAGGCTTGAGCATGCACGCTGTAAGGTTCACCAATGCGCTCCCACAACTCCTCAGCCAGATGCGGGGCGGTGGGCGCGAGCAACAGGATCAACGTCCGGATCGCTTCCTGCCAGGCTTCCGCCGCCGTCACAGGCGTTTCCTTGGCCTTTAGCAGGTAGTTGTTGAACTCCATCAAGGCCGCCACCATCGTGTTGAAACTAAAGGCTTCCATGTCATCTGTGACCCTGCGGATGGTCTTGTGCGTGACGCGGCGCAGGGCAGCTACCTCGGCGGCACTCGCAGCGGCAGTGGGGGTTGGGGGCGGGACGGTGACCAGATCCCACACGCGCTGCATGAAGCGATGCACGCCTTCGATGCCACGGCTGCTCCATGGCCCGCCCGCCTCCCACGGCCCGATGAACATCAGATAGGCCCGCGTGGTATCCGCTCCCATGGATTCTACATAGTCATCGGGGTTGACCACGTTTCCGCGGGACTTGCTCATCTTCTCGTTATCTTCCCCCAGGATGATGCCCTGGTTGAAGAGGCGCAACATGGGCTCGTCGTGATCCAGGATGCCGATGTCGCGACAGGCCTTGGTGAAGAAACGCGTGTACATCAAGTGCATCGTGGCATGCTCGATGCCTCCCGTGTACTGGTCCACCGGCAACCAGTACTTGGCTCGCACGGGATCCATTGGACCCTTGTCATAACCTGGACTCGTGTAGCGCATGTGATACCAGGAGGAGCACATGAAGGTGTCCATGGTGTCCGTCTCGCGTTTGGCCGGGCCGCCGCACTTTGGGCACACAGTATTCACAAAGCCTTCGTGCAGCTTCAAGGGCGATTCACCCGTTGGCAAGAACTTGGCGTCCTCGGGCAAGAGCACCGGCAGTTGGTCCTCGGGGACGGGCGAGATGCCGCAGCGCTGGCAGTACACCATGGGAATCGGAGCGCCCCAGTAGCGCTGGCGCGAGATCAACCAGTCACGCAGACGATAGTTGACCTTGCGCTGGCCGATGCCCCGCCTTTCCATCTCGTCTGCGACAGCCTCATAGCCTTGTCTACTCGACATGCCGTCAAACGGACCGGAGTTGACCATGGTGCCTTCGCCAGCGTAGGAAGCCTCCAACGGCTTGCCATCCCATCCCGGAGGCGCAATCACCACCGGAATCCGCAGATTGTAGCGCCGCGCAAAGTCAAAATCGCGCTCGTCGTGACCGGGAACGGCCATGATCGCACCCGTGCCATAGGTCATCAGTACATAGTCCGCCACGTACAGGGGAATCTCCTGGCCATTCATGGGGTTGATGGCATAGGCCCCGCTGAAGACTCCGTCACGCTCCCTCTCTGTGGAAAGGCGATCGATCTCTGACAGGCGCCGCGCCTTGAACTTGTATGCTTCCACAGCAGAGCGCTGTTCTGGAGAGGTCAACTCGTCCACCAGTGGGTGCTCAGGAGCCAGCACTGCAAAGGTCATGCCGAAGACCGTATCCGGTCGCGTGGTAAACACGCGAATCTTCTTGGGAGAGCCCTTGATGCCAAGGTCAAACTCGATGCCTTCGCTGCGGCCGATCCAGTTCGTTTGCATGACCCGTACGCGCTCTGGCCAGTCGATCTTGGAAAAGTCCAGCAGCTCGTCCGCATACTTGGTGATGCGGAAGAACCACTGCTCCAAGTCCTTCTTCAACACCGGCGTGCCGCAGCGCTCGCAGTGACGGTCCTCGCCCCATACCTGCTCCCGCGCCAGAACGGTATTGCAGTGAGGGCACCAATCCACGGGAGCCATGGCGCGGTAAGCCAGGCCGTGCTCGAAGAACTTGAGGAAGAACCACTGAGTCCACTTGTAGTAATTTGGATCGCACGAGACCATTTCCCTGTCCCAATCGAACATGGCCCCCATGCTCTTCAGTTGATTGCGCATGCGCGCGACGTTGTCCATAGTCCACTTGTAGGGGTGAATGCCGTGATTGATGGCGGCGTTTTCGGCTGGCAGGCCAAAGGCATCGAACCCCATCGGGAACATCACGTTGTAGCCCTGCATGCGCATGTAGCGTGCTCTGGCATCCGAAGGAGCCATCGCGTACCAGTGACCGATGTGGAGGTCGCCCGAGGTATAGGGCAGCATGGTGAGAAAGTAGAACTTGGGCCGTGGGTCGTCCTCGCGTGCACGATACAGCCCGTCTGCCTCCCACTTCTTCTGCCACTTGGTCTGGATGGCTACTGAATTCAGCCTCTGCTTCTTCATGCGCCCCCCCGATCTGCTGCAACATCCTAGTGTAACGAAAAGAGCGCTCCGTACAGGGACGAAGCGCTCTCCGTGGTACCACCCTGATTGGTCAGTGCTGTGTGCTCGACCCGGGCCGCACACCCCTGTGCAGCCCGGGAGTCTAGTGTGGAGATGAGGGGATTCGAACCCCTTACCTCCTCAATGCCATTGAGGCGCTCTCCCAATTGAGCTACATCCCCAGGACAGGCACTGCCCTCTTACGGGCGCGCTAACGGGCGCCGGCCGCCTGTGGCTAGAGCTCCGAGTTGGAGCCTCACCACAGGGGCTTGCAGGCGAGTTCAGCCTTCAGGCGCTCTCCCCGGGCGCCGCTGCCGAGCTTCCACCCTGTCTTCACCCGGCTCTCTGTGAGAGATGGCTTACTACTCCTGTTCACAGCCTTGTGCTCTGTGAAGCTGTACGGCCTGGTGGAGCTGAGGGGATTCGAACCCCTTACCTCCTCAGTGCGATTGAGGCGCTCTCCCAAATGAGCTACAGCCCCGAGCTTTCATAGGATGCTAAGTATATGGCAATCAAGCCCGCCTGTCAAATTGCCGTGGCGCATCACTGCGTGCTGGTCCTGCGGATCAGGGGCAGGTACAGGACCGGCCGTTGCACCCGTGTCCACGCGGTGCGTTCGTAGATCTCGCCCCGTGCGCCCTGAATGAGCACGGTGTTGGTGATTACTGCGCCAGGGGCGAGGGACGCATCCACATGTGCCTGAAACCGCACCACCACCAGCCCCTCTCCGACGATACTGCCACTCCAGGTCACAACTCCCGCATCCTCGCCGCCCTGGCCGTCACTCCACCACAGCGAACCGGGGACCAAGCTCATGGCGCTGGGCAGAACGTCCGTCATGAGTGCTGTCACAGACGCAGCACCAGTGTTGCGAAGATGGATCGTGCAGGTGATCATTGCGTCCGGATTGGCCAAAGGCGGCATCACTTTCTCCGAGGCGCTGAGGTCATAGGTGCGCAAGACGGTCACTACCGTTCGGGTCACGACGTTGCCCAGGCCATCATCGAAGCTAGCCGTGTTGGTTACGAGCGTGTGGTCTTGGACCACGTCGCGTACCTGCGCGGTAAAAGTGATGGGCACGCTGGCTCCCGCGCCCACTGCGCCTCTCCACTCTATGCGGTTCTCCTGCTCGTTGTACGAGGCTCCGCCCAGGGCGCTGCCAGTCACATAGTCCAGTCCCACCGGAATAGGGTCTGAGACGCTGGCGTTAGGCGCGGCAACGTTGCCCGAGTTCCTGAGCACCAAGCCATAAGTTAGCGTTTCCCCGATTTGAGCTTCCGCTTTGTCTACGCTGATGCTGGACTGGGCCAAGTCCACCTGGTTGACCCAGACAGTGGCGGTAAGAGGTATGGGATTCAGGCCATCTACGTGGAGCACCGCCTGATTGCGGATTGGGGTGTTCAGAGGTACATCCGTCGACAGCTGGGCCTGGTAGGAGATCGAGTGGTAACCACCCTTGCTGAACAGGACAGCCTTTCCAGCACGTAGCGGATAACCCGGACCGCTGCCATTGTACAGGTACTCGACGCCGCCGGTCCCAGTCGCATTCTCAATGCCGACGGAGGCGCTCCCGCCGTCGGTGCCTGGCCCATTGGAGACATGGTACTGCACACGGATGTCGTTGCTGCCCTCGTAGAGGATCACTTCGAAAGACAAGGGCGTCCTTGTACTGAGAAGGCGTGCGTCCTTCCATTCGATCACCAGGAAGCGCTGCGGCGCGGAACCCATCAACCTGTAATATATGGTCCCTGCCTCGGTAATCAAGTCATCCCAGAAAGGTGCGATGAAATTGCTCGGCTCATCCGACTGCGGGATCGGGGCATTTGCATAGCGGGTTGAACCCTGCCCAAACAGTACCAGACCATTGGTACTGATGTAGAACTGGGCATACTCGGTGCGGTAGAACTGGAACGGGAATCCCAACTCGAAGGGCCCGTAGCTCTGATCGTCTCCGCCCGGTACGGACACGCCTCCCTGCGTGGCATCGATCCAGTCATAAGCCACACCGCCCGCATCGCTATCCGTCCAGCGGTAGCTCGCTCCCGTTCCCTCGCCGAGCGTTCCGTTCCATTCGATCTGATTCAGCGTAGGGTTGTACACCCCTCCCCGCACGCTATCACTGATGTATTCTGTGTAAGCGGGCAACGCATCGACGAGACTCACACCGGCCACAGTAAACGTGCTGGAATTGTGCAGATCCACATGATAGGACAGGATATCGCCGCTTCTTGCCACAGGCTTGTCCACCCACTTTCGGGACGCAGACATGTCCACCGGCTGGATCAGAGTAGTAGCCGTCAGCGGGCCCAGAGGCTGGCCATCCATGCTCAACGACGCCTCATTGGTGATCAGTGCGTTGGGAGGCGAGTCTGGCGCAACGCGGACCTGATAACGAATGCTGTGCCCGACCGATGGTTCGAACAGCACTGCCAACCCGGCGTGAAGGGGATAGCCGGGGCCACTGTCTCCGAACACGTACTGCACCCCTCGCGTCCCATTCTGACTCTCAACCCCCACGGTCGCGTCGCCGCTATCTGAAGTCCCACCGCTCACTGCCTTGTACTGGATCAAGACGTGATTGCTGCCCTCGAACAGGACCACTTCAAACGTGAGCAAGCTGGTGGATTCGAAAGGATGCACGTCGGCCCACTCAGCAACGAGCTTGCGGTTTGGGGCGTCGCCAACCAGTCTGTAGTGCATGCTACCAGTCTCGGATACCAAATCGTCCCAGAATGCCGCGATGAAGCCATCGGGCGCACCGAGCGATGGGATGGAAGTATTCTGATACCGAGACGATCCCTCCCCGAAGAGCAAAAGACCGTTACTGCTCATGTAGAAATCGGAATACTCTACACCATAGAACACGAACGGGAACCCGATGCCATAGGGACCACGACACACGTCATCACCGCCGGAGACGGTTGCTCCTCCATCAGATGCATCCAGCCAGCCGTACATGACATCGCCTGTATCGCTGTCCGCCCAGCGGTAGCCCTCCACCGCGCCCGCGGGCAGCTCCCCAAGCCATTCGATGCGGTTCAGTCCAGCATTGTAGGTCGCGCCCTGAACGCTGCCGCTGATGTAGCTGGTTTGGGCGGGCAGGGGATCCAGCACGCTAAGGTTGGGAGCCGCCACAGCCCCCACATTCAAGAGCTCGATGTGATATGAAAGGGTGTCACTTGTCTTCGCTACGGACTTGTCAACGGACTTGAACGATTGGGAGAGGTCAGGCGCTTCTACTGTAGCTGTGGCACTCACGGTGTGCTCACCGCACCGGCCATCGCTTATCACAGCCGTGTTGGTGATGATGGTGTGGCGCTCCAATCCCTGCGCTACCTCGACACGATAGGAGAAGGACTTGCTAGACCGCGCTGCCATGGCACCTCGCCATGCAACGCGATTGGCGGAGGGATCATAGCTGGCGCCACCGCCCAAGCTGCCTGACACATAGCGTGTGTACGTTGGCACATAGTTGTAGAAGCTGGCTGCCGCAATCGATTGGCTTCCCGGGTTGCGCAGAGTGATCGTAAAGGCCAACGTCGTGCCCGATGGCGCAGTCCAGCGGTCAAGCGTCAAACCAGAATCGGCCAGCGAGGTGCCTAGCGTTAACGTTTCGTGAGCATCCTCGACCGTCGCCCTGCCAGTGCCACCCAGTGCGAAGACGTGGCCCCCCGTTGCTACGGCAACCACGCCCGCTCTGCGCATGTAACGTAGGGGCGACAGAGTGACCCATGTATTGTCTTTCGGGTCGTAGCGCTCCACGACAGACAGACCTACCCATCCGTCACCTCCACCGATGGCATAGACATAATCGGCCAGGGCAACCAAACCCAGAGACTGCCTGCCTGTGGGCATGGGGGCGAGGCTGGTCCAGGAGTCAGTCGACGGATCATAGCACTCGAAGGTCCTGAGGGCAGGCCAACCGCCAGCCAGGTAGATCTTGCCGTCCAGTTCGGCAGCCGCTGCGTAAGCCCGGGGCCCCGAAGGCAAGGCAGCTCTTGCGCGCCACAACTGAGTCGCTGGATCGTACTCCCAGGTGCTGTCGATCGTGGTGCCACCGCCCACTGTGCCCCCAAACAAATACAGTTTGCCGCCCGAGGCAGAGACGCCCATGCCTCCCATGGGGCGCGGAAGATCCGCTCCCCGCGTCCAGCGATTTGTCCATGGTTCATAGATCTCAAGCATGGATAGGAAGCTGTCCCCCTGCATTCCACCCGGAACGTAGATCCTGCCGCCGATGGCGGCCGCCGCCGTGTTGGCAACAGCGCCGGGTTTTGGAGCCATGGTGCGCCAAGTGTTTGTGCGCAGATCGTATATCTCTGTGGCTGCAGAAGCCTCGTCACCGGGGTCCCACCCACCAATAACGGCAAGCCGGCAATCGTCCACCGGAGCTGCAGCCAGCCGGTAGCGTGGCTCAAGCAAGGGTGACAGCGACCTCCAAGGCATCGCGGCGGTCACCGTGATCGCACACGAACGCGTCATGGTCGGCCGCGTAGTGGAGGCGATGCGCAAGGTGAATCCGTCCGACTGTCCGGTGATTGCCGTATCGGGTATCTGCACCCGCATAGTGAGATCCGCAAAGGAACACGGACTTAGGAAGACACTACTGGTGACTGGCCCGCTCGACGCTGATCCCCAAATGGTGGCCGGCCACTGGTTCCCTTCGAGCATGACCAAGTAGGTATCTGGTGCCTGTTGCATGTTCCCAATGGTGAAGCTCAAGCGCGCCTGGTTCCCTGGCGCTCCCGTCACATGCCGGGATGCAATCGTCAACGACGCGCCATGTTCGTGCTCGGACTCAACAAGCCACTCTATGCTACGCCGCAGCGCTTCAGTGCGCGCACTTGACGGCCCTGCCCCGCCCAGGCCAAAAGGCAGGTACACCACTCGGTACTGGCTCTGGCAATCGTCCACAGCCAGCGCAGCGCCGCCATCTTCGCCATATTCCAGGATCATGCTGGCCAGCGCATCCTGAGGTGCGATCTCGCTGGGGCTCTCCTGATTGCCGGCGCTGTCGACCGCATTCAGCGTCAGATGGACATCCTCCATGAAGGTTCCATCGACACCCGCGACCTCGTCCAGGCCCGAGTCGTCCCGAACGTAGCGGGCATGCAGGTAGCTGCGGTACTCGATGCCGCCGTATCCCATATACACGTCCCAGTAGCCAATGCCCTGTCCGGAGATGAAGAGTTTCTTCCCGGCCTGCAGGTATTCAGACAAACTGGGCCAGGCGTCCACATACCCAGGAGAGAAGTTCGGCTGGGACCATACTACCAGATCGTATTCCAGTAACGTGGATGCCGGAGGGACATCATAGCCCCCGGCATTCGTGCGCGTGATAGCCCACGTATCAAAGACATGCGACAAAGCCTCGAGGCACGACCGGTAGTATTCACCCTCGCTGACTGCATCCCAGGCGTCAGCATTGACCAGAAGGATTCTCGAGCCGGCTTCCAGGTGGAAATCCTGATGAACGATCTGTCCATCTGAGCTGATGCTCACAGTGGCCCGGCCGATCTTGTGGCCTGTGCGAGCAGGCACGGCCTCGAGCGTATAGTTGCCGACCGGCAAGGTCAAGGTGAAATGACCCATCACATCAATTGGCGTCGCCACCAAGTGTCGCTCATCTCGTACCGTGCCAGCCACAGGTTGCCCTGTTCCCGTCTCCAACACGCGCCCCAAGACCGTGCCCGCCGGCAGAGCCAGCAGGTGCAAATCCAACTGTGTGACGGTATGGGCAATCACCTCAAGCTCCGAAATGGTCTGTGCGGCATAGTAGAAATGCGTGGCGGTCACCGCGTACACACCCGCTGCTACCGAGAACTCGTAGTAGCCCTGGCTGTCCGTCCAGGCCTGAGCCCACCCTCCGAAACGTTGGTTGACCATAGTGATGTTCACTGCGGAAACGCCCAGACCAGTTGAGGCATCCGTCACCCTGCCCCGCAAAGTACCGGCTTGGATGACGCTGCCGACTGCCTGGTAGGCATCCACCCGTCCCCATCCGTAGGTATTGTTGGGGATGGAGGCCGCGTCCGGAAGTGGTCGTGCCGTGCTGGTGATGGCCTGTTCGGTTGCCGTGATGGTGAGGGGTGGCGCTTGCAGCGAGGCTGTCCCTAAGCTACGCTGAGCTCCCAAGACGAGTGCCACCACACCTGCCACATGTGGAGTGGCCATAGAAGTACCGCTGCTGGAGCCGTATTCATTCTCCGGAAGAGTAGAGCGGATGTCCATGCCGGGAGCCACGATCTCGGGTTTGATTTCGTTCCAGGGCGACGGGCCAAGGCAACTGAAGGAGGCAATCTCATCGTTAGAGTCCGTAGCTCCCACGCCAAAGGATTGGGGGTAGGTGCCAGGAGCAGCAGGCTCGAGACTACCATTTTCAGCGTTCCCGATGGCGAATACCGGGAATACGCCAGCAGCCCGCAGAGCCACTACGTCATCCCAGAAGGTAATGTCTGAAGAGCGTCCCGGGTCCGAGACTCCCCAGGAGTTGCTGCAGACATCGGGTGCCAGATCGGGGTTTGGATTCTGTCCAGCCAAGTCAGTGGGAGCAATGATCCACTGAAACCCGGCATGAATCAAAGCGTCTGAAGAATCGCCGTTGTCATCGAACACCTTGACGGCAACCCACTGAGCCTCTGGCGCCACACTTACCTGGTGCTGGCCGTTGGCAAGCGATCCCACCATCGTACCCATCACATGTGTGCCATGCCCTTCGCCGTCGTCCGGAGCGCTGGTATAGGTGTCTGTGAAATCGAACCAGTTGTAGTCGTGTCGCGACATGGAGGGATTCGCGGAATCGTACCCGCGGTATTTCCGCTGCAGAGCGGGGTGCGTCCAATCCGCGCCGCTGTCCAGGCTAGCCACCACCACACCCTGTCCTCGAATGCCAAAAGCCTCCCAGGCCCGGTCGGCCCCGATCATTGATATGTTCCACTCAACGCCGGCAGTGGCGGCTGACTCACTCAATTCGGGATTGAAAGCAGGAAGGTGATGCACACGGTCTTCCTTGATGTTCTCTACCTCAGGCCTCGCCGCCAGAGCCAGCAGGGTCTCCAAATCGCCGCTTACCGCTACACCATTGAAGATCCAAAACGGGGTATAAGCTGCGACATGTCCCGATTGTTTCTGGCTCTCCAGGTAGGCCAGCAAGCTTGCCTGGCTCTGCTGCGCGGTGAGAATCAGGGAGTCAACGACCGCGCGACGCTTCTGTGAAATGCTTGTCAGCTTGCCCAACGGAGCTAGGTCGGCCTTGAGCTTCAGATGCACGATGTAGTTGGCCCGGCGTCCACTTCCCTGAAGGTGCACTGTATCCCCCGAGGGCTGAGCCAGCTCCTTGAGGATCGCTGGATCGATCTTGGCCCGTAGTTCAAGGGGAATTGGGGCTGGTGATGCCTCAATATCTTTCTGCGCGGCCGTCGCCAAACCGTCGGGGTTGCCTGCTCGCGAGGCTTGCGGAGAGAAGACGAGGGCAGGGAGCAATGCCAGGGCCAAGAGCAGGAACAAGGCCAAGAACGCCTTGAGCGCATTCCGCATTGCCATCGAGCTTGCCTCCTTGGAGGGACTTTCGCTCGTGGGAGCGAGGGTCGGGGTCTTCTGAGGCCGCCATATCCCGCCTGTCCTGCCCGGCCCACAGCGCACAGAGAGGCCTGCGGCACGTGCGAGGGGAACGGCCAACGCCTGCCGCCCGCGAACATGGCTCAGGTATATCATACTCGACACGATTTGTCAACGCAGCGGACAAAACGCGGCTGAGGTCAGGTACACCAAGCGACGCAAGCCCTAGCTCTGAACCGTAGGGGCTAGGAAATGCGTGCACGCGAGAAGGGCGAGAATGATGCCGTCACTCTTAGTCGCGGCTGCTACTCGTAGCGCAAGGCATCAATGGGGTTCAGGCTGGCCGCCCGCGTGGCCGGGTACAGCCCGAAGAACAACCCAACCGCAAGTGAAAAGGACACGGCCAGCGCCACCGCTTGCGGCGAAACCTGCGTGTCCAACACCCCCGTGGCGGTGACGATGGCAGAGACCAGCGCTCCGAAGCCGATGCCGATCAGCCCGCCGATGATGCTCAGCACCATGGCTTCAATCAGAAACTGTAGCATGATATCATGCCGCTTGGCACCCACGGCCTTGCGAATGCCGATCTCTCGCGTGCGTTCCGTCACGGATACGAGCATGATGTTCATGATGCCAATCCCGCCCACCAACAGCGAGATGGCCGCGATCGCTGCCAGAAAGGTGGTCAGGATGCTCGTAATCTGATTCAGCACACCCAGGATGTCCTTCTGGCTAGTGACGGTAAAATCATCGTCCTGATACTGAATGCGGTGCCGCTTGCGAAGCACCTCGGTGATCTGGCTGATAGCGGCCTCCATGCGCCCTTCGTCCACGGCTGAGGCGGTAATCAGGGTCACTGCTCGTCCCCCGAAACGTGTGGTCGCGCCTCCAAACAGGCGGGTCTGTGCCGTGGAAAGGGGTACAAGCACCATGTCGTCCACGCCCCCTCCGTACCCGCTGCCCCCTCCACGCTCCTCCAGCACGCCGACCACGCGGAACACGATGCGGTTGATGCGGATCGTCTGACCCACAGGGCTCACGTCGTCGAACAGATCCGTGGCCGCCCCACTGCCAAGCACCGCGACGCGCGCCGAGGTGGCGAGATCCTGGGCAGCGAAGAACTGCCCCTCGGCCAGGTCCGCTTTGCGCACAAAAGCGTACGCAGGGGTTGCCCCCACCACAGACACGTTGATGTTCCGGTTTCGATAGATGATCTGCGCACTGCGCTGGAATTCTGGAGAGACCGCGGCGACATCAGGACAGTTCAAAGTGTCCGCGATCGCCTCGGCATCATCCTCGCTCAAACTGGCCAGGCTGCCCATGCCAAAAGATACGCGGCCTTCGCTGAGCGATCCCGGTAGGATGAAGATCAGGTTGGAGCCGATGCCCTGGATCTGCTGCGTGATGGCTGACTGCGCACCCTCACCGATAGACAAGAGGGCAATGACGGCGCCCACGCCGATGATGATACCCAGCATGGTCAGACTCGCGCGCAGCTTGTTGGCGGAGAGCCCGCGCAGGGCCAGACGGATGCTTTCCAGAACCTTCATGCTTGCCCACCTGTTTGCATGTCTGACGGCTGGTCGGTCCCCAACTGATACTTGCAGGGCTCCTTGACCATCTCCTCTCCCACGATCAGACCGTCTCGCAGGCGCACCACGCGTTTGGTGCAAGCAGCGACGTCCGGGTCGTGGGTCACAAAGACCACAGTGATGCCCCGTTCCGCATTCAGATGCTGGAAGATGGCGATGATCTCCCGGCCGGTCTTGGTGTCCAGGTTCCCTGTTGGCTCATCCGCCAGAATGATGGAAGGCTCGTTCACCAGTGCCCGCGCTATGGCTACACGCTGCTGCTGGCCTCCAGACAGCTCGTTGGGTTTGTGATGCATGCGATCACCCAAACCCAGTTTGACCAAGGCAGCGCGGGATCGGGCATGCCGCTCCGATGCAGGAACTCCTGAATACACAAGAGGGACTTCCACGTTGTCCACGGCGCTAGTGCGTGCGAGCAGGTTGTAGCTCTGGAATACAAAGCCGATCTTCTTGTTGCGGACATCCGCCAACTGATTGTCACTCGCTCGGCCCACAGGGATTCCGTCCAGAGTGTATGTTCCCGTTGTAGGTTGGTCCAGGCAACCAAGGATGTTCATGAGCGTGCTCTTGCCGGATCCAGACGGTCCCATGATGGCCATGAACTCCCCAGAGCGAATGGAGAGGTCTATGCCTCGCAAGGCGGGCACTTCTACCGCACCCAACCTGTATATCTTGTTGACGTCACGCAGCTCGATCATCTGCTGCTGCCCCCGAAACCAAATGGCGAACCGCCGCCAACGCTTTCCAGCAGACCAGCGCGCGGAGCGGTAACAATCACCTGGTCACCGGCATTCACGCCGCTCAGGATTTCTGTGACGAGCTCATTGCTCAGCCCAGGGGTCACGAAGCGCTTCTGCGCCTGATCCCCAGCAAGAACCTCCACATAGTACTTGCCTACCGTGTCTCGCTTGATGGCGCGGTTCGGCACCACCAGGCCCAGCTTGCGAGCGACCGTGATGTTGGCCGTGGCCGTCATGCCCGACCGCAGGGCCTCCTCCGTGGGTGCCAGCTCGATCTCCAGAGCGTAACTGACCACCCCCTGGACGCTCTTGCCCGACAGATCCAGCCGCGTCACCTTGCCCACGAAGGTGCTATCCGGAAAGGCGTCCAGCGTCACGGCTGCATCCTGCCCGATTTGAACTCGACCGATGTCGGTCTCATCGATCGTGGCGTCGACGTGGAAGCTGCCGAGGTCACCCAACACCATCATGGGACTAGACGCTGCAACCAGGTCGCCTGCTTCCGCATCGACGGACAGCACAGTGCCCGAGAAGGGTGCAATCAAGATGGCGTCAGCCAGCCGCAACTTGGCCTGTTCCAGGGACGCACTGGATTGCTCTACTTGCGCCTCTGCAATGGTCAGGTCTTCCGGTGTCGGCGCACGCTGGAGCCTGTCCAGTTGCGCCTTGGCCTGAGCGAGCTGCGAGACAGCGCCTTTCAAGGAAGAATCGTTCAGGCCTGCCACCTGCAACTTGTAGTTGGCTGACGCACGCTGATAGTCAATTGTGGCTCGCTCCAGAGCAGCAGACTGCGGCAGCATGCCAATCTGTGGTAGCGCAGCCACACGGTCGTAAGCGCCTTGCGCGTCGCGCAGGGCAATTTCGGCCTTTTTCAGATCCGCCTCGGCAATCGTGAGTTGGTCGCCTCGCAGGCCGAGTGTGGTCTTGGCGGACTCGTAGAGGGCCTGAGCGCTATCTACCGCGGCTTCGGCCGCAACGAGATCCGCGGCCGAGGTTCCTGCCTTGGTCTGGGCCAGGCGGGCTTCACTGATTTTCAAGGCGGCTTCGGCCTGCGCAACGGAGGCTTCCAGCTGGCGTGTATCCAGGCGCGCCAGTTCCTGTCCTTTCTCGACCTTCTGCCCCGCCACGACACTCACAGCATCCAGCAGTCCAGTGGACATCAGGTTCAAAGTCACCTGCTGTCTGGGCAGCAGACTGCCCGAAGCACTTACCGTCGCGACAATCGTGTCCTCGCGCGCCGCAACCGTCTGGTACTGTGCAGATATGGCAGCTCTCGAGTTCTGATAGCGGCGAAAGAGCCAGAAAGCAACCACGACCGCGGCAATGCCGAACACGGCAATCAGGGTTCTCTTCCTCATCGTCTCTCCCATCTCCTCGCATGAGGAGAATCTTCCCAAGGATTGTTTTGCAATGCTGAATATTAGGACGACTCGTCGCCTTCGTCAAGTCCAGCTCGGCATGTGCGGGGCTTGCCGCATCCCGGCACGATATCTAGGCTCAATCACGAGAGTCCCCGCTGATGGCAGGCTGCTTTTCGCAAGGTCAAGCTCGGAGTTGACTGGACGCAGTCTCGAACGGCGCTCTGAGTCCATGTGTGTGGAGATCCCAGTTGCCGAATCGGGGTCGATTGTGATAAAATGTACAAGTGGAAGGTCCTGCAGATGACGGCGTCTGACTTCAGGAGGTGTCTGTGAACCCTTTGGAGATCCCAGAAATCGTGATCAAACGCCTGCCTCTTTATCTGCGCACTCTTGAGCTGATGGCGGACGAAGGCCAGGTTGTCACATCATCGCAGGAACTGGGGGGTAGACTGGGGATAAGCTCCACCCAGATACGCAAGGACCTCTCCTACTTTGGCGAATTCGGCAAGCAGGGCACCGGCTACGAGATCGATTTCCTGCGAGGACAACTACGAGGAATTCTACAGCTAGATCGCCCCTGGAAGGTCGCTTTGGTCGGCGCGGGTGAGGTCGGTCACGCGCTGTTGCGCTTCATCGAGTTCGAAGACCGAGGCTTCACCATCGCCGCGCTCTTTGACAGTGACCCGCAGAAGATCGGCCGCCGCGTGGGCAAACTCACGGTTCTGGACATTGCCACGCTGCCTGAGGTGATTCGGCGTCGAGGGATCCGCGTGGCCATCATCGCGGTCGCGGCGTGCGAGGCTCAAGGGGTTGCGGATGCACTGTCGCATGCGGGAGTAGGGGCAATCCTGACCTATGCTCCGATCATGTTGCGCCTGCCGCCGCACGTGCGGGTGAGCTATCTTGACCCCGTGGTTGGACTGCAGAGCATGACCTACTATCTTGACCCCAGCCGGGTGTAGGGCTTGTACAAGCAAAGAGGCGCATGCCCTGGCATGCGCCTCCCCTGCTGTAGCTACGATGCAGGCACTAAAGGATAGGAAGGCTGCGCTTGAGCACGTTGTATTGCTCCAGGGCCTTTCCACACCCGACAGCCACACAGGCCAAAGGATCATCGGCGACATGGCAAGGCACTCCCGTCTCGCCGGTCAAGAAGCGATCTACGTTACGCAGAAGGGAGCCTCCGCCGGTCATGACGATGCCGCGGTCAATGATGTCGGAGGCCAACTCCGGCGGGGTCTTTTCGAGCACCGCCTTTACCGTGGCGGCAATGGTGGATAGCGGTTCGACGAGCGCTTCGGTGACTTCGCTTGAAGTGATCGAGATGGTCTTGGGCAAGCCAGTCAGTTGGTCTCGTCCGCGGACTTCCATGCTCATCTCGCTCTCGAGCGGTAATGCGCTGCCGATTTGAATCTTGATATCCTCAGCGGTCTGATCTCCCACCAGCAGGTTGTACTTGCGCCGGATATACGCCCCAATCGCCTCATCCGTCTTGCCGCCACCTACCCTGACCGAGTGCGAAACGACGATGCCATTCACGGCAATGACCGCCGCCTCGCTCACGCCACCACCGATGTTGACCAGCATGTTGCCCGTCGGGGTGTGGATGGGCATGCCCGCCCCGAGCGCAGCCGCCAGAGGTTCGGGGATCAAGTAGGCCGCTTTGCTGCCCGCCTGGATGGCTGCGTCGCGCACGGCCCGGCTCTCTACACTGGTCACGCCAACAGGTACGCTGATCATCACCTCAGGACGAAGCAGGCGAAAACGCCCGCACACCTTGGAGATGAAGTAGCGCAACATGGCCTCTGTGACGACATAGTCAGCGATGACGCCGCCCTGCATAGGGCGAAGGACTTCGATCGTCTCCGGGGTACGCCCCAACATCTGGCGCGCTTCCTCACCCACAGCCACGATGCGGCTGTCGTTTGCGGAAATGGCAACCACAGAAGGTTCATTGAGGACGATTCCTCTGCCGCGTACGAACACGAGCACGTTGACCGTGCCAAGATCAATCCCTATCTGTGTGACGAACATCAACCCTCCTGCACGCACCGGACCGGCCGAGCCTCCGGCGCAGGCTATCCCTACAGCGTGCACATATCAGGCACGTTTGCGAGTACATAGCGTCCCAACACGGCTGACAGGCATCCGCATCAGCAAAGTGCCTCAGGCCACTCTTTCCACATGGGCGCCAAGCCGTGCCAACTTTTCGTGGATCCTTTCGTAGCCGCGGTCGATGAAAGCTGTGCCAGAAATCACCGACTGGCCCTCGGCGGCAAGGGCTGCAAGAACCACGGCAGCGCCTGAGCGGATGTCCAGAGCCCTTAGCGCGCCGCCCTTCAGGCTGCTGGGCCCTCGAACCAGAGCCGTTTGCCCCTGTAGTTGTATGTCGGCGCCCATTTTCTGCAACTCCGGCACGTACGACAGACGGCCATCGTACATCGTTTCATGAATGGAGCTTTCCCCGTGCGCCTGCGTCAGCAGGGCCGCAATAGGCGCTTGCAGATCGGTCGGAAAACCCGGATACGGGAAGGTCCGTATGTCCACAGCAGAGAGGCGCTTGCAGCCTTCTGCCACATACACTTCCTTCTCGGCAGTTACGGATACGCCCGCCTCAAGCAGCTTGCTAGTGAGCGCGCCCAGATAGCAGGCCACACGCGACCGCAAGGCAACCCGGCCCCGGGTAATGGCGGCCGCAATGGCAAAGGTGCCGGCTTCCAGGCGATCTGGCATTACGCGGTAGACGGAACCGTGCAACCGGCGTACGCCTTCGATCCGGATGATGCCTGTGCCAGCGCCATGGATGCGCGCACCCATCGAATTGAGAAAGCTGGCAAGATCCGCCACCTCCGGTTCCACGGAAGCGTTCTCAATGGTAGTGATGCCTTCAGCCAGACATGCGCTCAGCAGGAGGTTCTCCGTGCCAGTGTGGCTCGGGTAGTCAAGCGAGATCCTCTCACCACACAGCTTGCGTGCTCGAAGGGTGTACTCCCCATCGGTGCGCTCGATCTCGGCTCCCATCACTCCGAAGCCCTTCAGGTCAACGCTCACGGGTCTGTTGCCGATAGAACACCCGCCTGGATGGGGAGCATCCACCCATCCCAGCCGGCCAAGCAGCGCACCGACCACAAGAAAGCTGGCTCGCATCCTTGTAGCCAGCTCCCTGGGAACAGAATGGTTCATCACCTCAGCAGCCTGAATCGCGACGCTCTGCTGCCCTTCGCTGCGCACGCGAACACCCAGACTGCGCAGCAGATGCTGCATGCTGCGGATATCCTCGATGTCGGGTAGGTTCTCCAAGAAACACTCTTCAGAGGTAAGCAGCGTCGCTGCCAGAATAGGCAGCGCCGCGTTCTTGGCACCCGCAATCGCGGTCTCCCCCTCGAGCCTGTGCCCGCCCTCAATTACTAGCGACATCCAATCACCTTGCGGCCTGTCTCTTTTCAATAATGCGCCATACATGATATAGCAAATGCCAGGCCTTGTCAAAGAAAACGCCATCCGGGCCGCCTGTTCAGGCTGTAGCGCGACTGTAGCCTGAGCAGGTGACCCGGATGGCCACTGCGCGAAGCGCCACCTACTTGGGCATGGCCTTGATCTGCAGGTATGCCTGCCTCGGTCGGAAATCAGGGTATCCAGGCACGGAGATGGCCCACCAGTATTGCTCGTCGGATTCGGTCCAGTCAGGATCCGCGATGTAAATCACGCTCATCAAGCCGATCCAGGGTGCCCAGTGTGCCTTGGCCCACTGGTAGGCCCGAACCATATAGTCAGCTTGAGTCTGTTCGTCTACGCTGTGCCAATGGTACGGGGAGTCGGGGCGGGGATCCAACGTCCAGCCAAACTCCAGTACGGCCACTTGCCTATCCGTATCGCCATATTTCTCCATGATCCGGCGCAGGTCTTCTACTCGGCGAAAGCAGAAGAAGCGCTGATTGTGATAGTCCGCGCTGCTGGCTGCCTCATCGGGGCTGACCTCAGGCGGCGCCCTGTAACCTGGAGCGTGCGCACCGAGAACGTCAAAGTAGCCATCGCTGTTCCCGCCCATGGCCTGATACATCTGTTCCAGGTACACGTCATCTGGTGTGGCCTCTGGCGAATACGTACCCGTGGGGGCAAAACCGGCACTGACCACCATGGCATTCGGATCGGCTTGCTTGATGCGCTGATAGGCCTGTCTGAGCAAGGACACATACTGCGCGGCGTTGGGTGCCTTGCCTCCCCATTCGCGAGCCAAATTCGGCTCATTCCAGACCTCATAGGCCCGAATCCGGCCTTTGTAGCGAGTAGCCATAGCGTAGAGAAAGTCGCCCAGATCAGAATAGCGGTCTGGTGGGCCGTTGGTCGGGAACCCGCCGCCTGCCCATTGTGGCTGGTGGTCTATGCGCACGAGCAGATCCAGACCGAGTTTGTTGCACTCGGACACAATCCAGTCCACCCGGCTCCAGTCGAAGACGCCCTTGGCAGAACCTTCAATGTCACGCCATCCCAGGTTCTGTTTGATCCAACCAAAGCCAGCTTCTTTTGCCACCCCCATATCCCGGCTGGCTACTTCGGGGCGCCACCACAGAAAGGCCTGCACTCCATACTCCGGAGAGTTCATGCGCAAGGGCTTCGGTGCAGGTATCAGTGTTGTGGCTGTCGCCGCAGGAGTGGCTGTAGGCGGAACAGGCGTGGCCGTGGACGGAACAGGCGTATCCGTGGGCGGTATGGGTGTAGCTGTGGGCAGTGCCGTAGCAGTGGCAACGGGCACGTTCACAGTTGCCGTTGGTTGAAGCGCCTGGGATGCGGTGGTGAAGGTCGGCCTTGGCGTGCGGGTGACTACGGCCTCTACCGGGGTGGCGGTGCGGCAACCCAGTAACAACCAGGCCAACCCAGCTACGCCCAGCAGTACGAGTGCGAGTGCTACCCAGATGGCTCTGTTTGCGCTCCATCCAGTGCCGCGCGCGGGACGTCGTGTATCATTCATGCAGCGCTCCTTCAGTGGTCGTTCACTGACAAACAGAGCACGGGACGCCAGCCGTGGGCACCCCGTGCTCTGAGCAGGCAGATGTGGTTGTCGGCCTATTTCGGCATGTTAGCCAGGGCGGCAAAAGCCTGACGCCCGCCCCAGTCGGGACGCACGATGCCAAAGGCGGCCTTTTCATCCTGACAACCGCAGATAGGACCGAAGTTGAGGTTCCACAAGAACATCGGTCCCACCCAGCCCCAACTCTTAGCAATCTGGTAGGCCCGAACGATGAACTGTGCCTGTTCTGCTTCTGTGTTGTCCGCGGAATACTCGTAGCCCTTGGCAGGTGCGGCACCCAGCCCATCCACAGACGCCCAGCCAAACTCGGTGACCCAAATGCGCTTGGCACTATCCCCGTACTTGACCATGATGTTGCGATAGCCTTCCATCGTGCCCCTGAAGAACCAGCTTGGATGCCCCTTGGCGTTAAAGCTGGCGCTGGGATCAGAGTAAGTCTGCCACTCTGCATCGGGCGGGTTGTTGTAGCCACTGGGGTGAGCGCCGATAGCATCGCAGTAGTTCTTCAGCCCTGCTTGGTACATCTGCTCCAGATAGACGCGGTCATCAATGGCGATGTTCCCATCGTTGTAGCCCGTGGGAGTGAGTGCACCCGAAATGACCGTCGCGCTCGGATCAGCGTTCTTGATGGCCGGATAGGCCGCTTTGAGCAACTGCACGTACTTGGCAGCGTTGAGCTTGTTTCCCAGTCCACCCCACTCATAGTAGAGGTTCTGCTCGTTCCAGACCTCGTATGCCTGCACGCGCCCCTTGAAGTGAGAAGCCATTGCGCTCAAAAAGGCCGCGTATGTGGCAGGATCGGCCGGCGGGCCCTGGTCTGTATCCCCAGCCGGTCGCGCCCACTGTGGCGCCTTGACGACGCTGAAGAGGACCTTGATTCCGGCCGCGCTGGCGCTATTCGCGATGCGGTCCAGCGCGCCCCAGTCATATTGACCTGGTCCGGGGTTGTAACGGAACCACTCCACCTGTTGCTTGTACCAGCGGAAGCCCAGCTGTTGCACCGCGCCGAACAGCCGGCCGTGGTCGCCATCGGTGATCGCGTCGCCCTGGATCCCATAGTCGAAACCTGGCCCGCGAGATGGGCTGGCAGCAGGCTGCTGCGGTCTAGCGGTAGGCTTCGGTGTAGGCGTGGGCATGGGCGTGGGCGTGGGCGTGGGTGTTGGCGTTGGAATCTCCAGGCTAATGCTGTTGCTGGTGACGTTCAGGGTCTTGCCGCCATCATGTGAGATAGCCGCCGCAATGCGATAGTCGCCAGGAACCTCAGGCGCGTGCCAGACATACTTCGCTAAGCTGAGCGGCGCAGTCGAAGAACTGGTCTCGCTGTCGGACGGCCCCTGCACGCTCCAAACCACGGTGAAATTACTGTCCATGGAAGGAGTGAGCAGTTCCTTGAACGACCGCAACACGTCCCAAGTACGCTCGTCGCTCTGCCCTTCGGTCCAATTCTCCAGCGTGACGCCCCGCAGGTTATAGTCCACAACGGACTGCAGTTTGCGTGCGGTGCTGCTGGCGTTCTCAAGCCAGATCTGCGAGTCTTTGCCTTGCTCGTCTTTATAGCTGATCCAGTACGTCGCAGAGTCCTTGTCGTACTGCAACCCGCCCGACTCGGCCAGTTCGGTCAACAGCACGGTCACGTCTTCACCGGGAGCCACCAGGTCCTTCTGGCCCTCAACCGCAATCTGCCCCACTTCCGACAAGGCCTGAAGGTAAGGAATCTTGGTCGCAACCCCGTCCGTCACCTTGCGGCTGTATGCCGACACGGCGACTTGCAGTTTGTCGCGGCGCACCTCACCTGTTGCCCAGCGCAGCAGGGCCTCCATCTGACCGCCAGCGACATATGCACCGGGAGACTCGAATGCAGGAATCACAATGGCATCCGCGATTTCGCCCAGCGCTCGCCAATCGTAGGCTCCCGTGTCCCAGCGATCCTCCGCTACCTGTCGAGGCGCCGGCACGCGCACAGTGAGCAGTTTTCCCTGCTCATGCATGGCATCAGCCACTTCCCTGACGAACGATACGAACTCCTCACGCAGTTGCAGATCTAGGCCAGCATAGTCCAACTGGACGCCTGCGTACAGTCTCTCCACTGCCAGGACACTGAGCGACGACGCGTTCTTCGCGCGCGCTTCCGGGTTGAGGAGAATGCTGGCAAGCACCTCTGGCTGGGGCGTGCCACCTATGCTGTTGCTGACCACCGGGATCACGGCATACCCCGCAGGGACGCTGGGCCTGCTGGCGCCTAACGCGTCATGCACCGTCCCGTCAGCGCCCACGTCATACCCTGTGGGGTTGACTTCAGAGAGGACTCCCTGCGCCTTGGTCGGAACGCTGCCAGTGCTGGCCAGCTGCGCAGTGATGGAGGGGGACTGTCGCTTGGCCTGCGCTATCACGAACATTGAGGGCAAGGTCGTCAATTCCGCTTCAAGCACCTGCTCTTCAGAGACTACGTGTGAAGGCATCCACGTCCAGGCCTTCCCATCCCAGGCGTACAGATCCGCTGTCGCGGCAGACGCTCCGGCTGGCAAGGGAAGCGTCAGGATGGCCTCTTGGGGAGCAGGGCCGTAGGTGCGAAAGCGATAGATACTGCTCTGGAGGGTTACCAACTCTGCGTCCAAGGCCTGCGCAGCTGCATCCTCGGTCTTGTCACCAGCGCCCGACAGAAAATCGAGGCGAGGTATCTCGGTCATTTTCAGACGGAGTTGTTTGCTCAGCGCTCCCTGCGGAATCAACAGTTGCGCGCCATCGGCCACGCTTGCCACGCCTCCTGCCACACCGATCGCCGGGTAGTCATAGTGTAAGAAGCGCGACCCAAAGGAGGCGGGCGGCAGCCACAGGCTGAGCACCAGGAGGAACACCGCAAGTACGTTTACTCCCTTCTCCACCTGTGGGTCGTCTGCTACTCGCCTCAGGGAGTGGAAGAGAGGGGTATCTTTCATGGACGGTCCTTTCTCGACTGCAAGTATCTGCTATGCTGATTCAGCACATGAGGCGAGGGCTGTAGTGCATGGCAAAGCGCACGCAGCCCTCGGCTAGCTCTCAAATCGGTTGTGGCGGCCCGTTGTTGCCGCTGGGAAGGAGTCCCTTCGAGTCGTTATGGACATCAGAACGATTAGGGTGGCTCGTGATTGCTCCACATCCACGAACCGCACTGCCTGCCTCCGCGATCCAGAGTGCGAGCATCTTATCACAACAGTTTTCATTTGGCAAATGGCTTGGCAGATGCCTTGGCCGGCCTTTTGGACACTTGTTGGCGTCTCCCTATAATCAGCGTAAGAAGGAGGTGCGCCTTGAGCAACGTCCTGGGGTTGAAATGCGTGTTGTGTGGCGCCGAGTACGGGCAGCAAGAGGTGGACTATGTCTGTCCCAAGCATGGCAACGAGGGTATTCTTGACGTAGTGTATGATTACGCTGCGGTCAAACGCCGGCTTTCCCGGTCCGACTTGGACAAGTGTCGCGACTACTCCATCTGGCGCTATTCTGAGCTGTTGCCCATTGACCGGCGCGAACTCGTCCCGCCGCTCCAGGTGGGTTGGACGCCTCTCTACCCGGTGCAACGCCTGCGAGCTCTGCTTGAGCTGCCAAACCTCTACGTCAAGGACGACGGTCGCAACCCCTCAGCGTCGTTCAAGGACCGAGCCAGCGCAATGGGCATCGTCAGGGCGCGTGAACTCGGCAGAGACATCATGACCGCTGCCTCCACGGGCAACGCCGCGGCGTCATTAGCCTGTCTGGCTGCCAGCGTCGGGCTGCCCACGTACATCTTCGTGCCCGAGCGAGCTCCACAGGCGAAGCTGGCGCAACTGCTGGTCTTTGGCGCCAATGTGATCATGGTACATGGGACCTACGACCAAGCCTTCGACCTGTGTCTGCAGGCATCCGCCGAGTACGGCTGGTACAGCCGCAACACGGCCTACAACCCTTACCTCTCAGAGGGCAAGAAGACGGCCGCTTTGGAGATCTGTGAGCAATTGAACTGGCAGGCTCCGGACAAGATCTTTGTATCCGTCGGGGATGGCTGCATCATCGGTGGATTGTGGAAGGGACTGTGCGATCTGCGTGCTCTGGGCTTCATTGAACGTGTGCCACAGTTGATTGGAGTACAGGCAGAGGGCTCAGCGGTGTTGGCCAAGGCCTGGCAGGAAGGGACGGAGAGCATCACACCCATCGTGCCTCAGACCATCGCGGACAGCATCTCCGTGGGAGTCCCGCGCGATGCCATCAAGGCTCTGCGAGCGGTGCGTCAATCCGGGGGCCAGTTTGTAACGGTAAGCGATGCCGAGATCCTGGATGCGATGCGCCTGCTCTCGCGTGTCGGCGGGGTGTTTGGCGAACCTGCGGGTGTGACCGGTTTCGCTGGCCTGCGCAAGCTGCTAGAACTGGGCCGAGTCAGACCCGAAGAGCACATCGTGGTCCTGGTCACTGGAAATGGACTAAAGGACGTGCAGAGCGCCATTCAGGCTGTCGGCAAGCCACACCTGATCGAGCCAGACGTGGGCGCGCTGCGCACGCTGATGGCGCAACTGAACTAGGGCTGTACATTCCTGACAGCATCAAATACTCGCTGCTCATAGATGCCTGCCGAGTTCCAGAACATCCACCCCTCGGCCGCGGCCTCTTCTGCTGCTTGCTTCTCCAGCCGCAGTTCTGTCAGTCCATAGGTCACGTCGCCCCAGGAGTAGTGCTGCAGCCAGGGCCGCACTCGGGTCTTGGTCCGGGCGGTTAATCCCAGGCAACTGCGATACACAATCTCGTAGGGATGCAGCAGAGGCTCTGTGATGTCAACGCTTCCGCTGCCAAAGGTCGACGGGTAGAGCATTGGGCAGAGGTAGTCCATGTAGGGCGCGACATCCACGACGCGCTGGCCGATGCCCAAGTCGTCCTCGGGGGTTACCCAGGCCGTCATTCCGAACAGGTCGGCAGCCAACAAAACTGCATATGGCTGCAATTTGCCCCGCAGGCGCGCCGCGAACTCTCTGATCATTGTACAGCGAGACTCGAACGTACTGTCCTCCGCATAGCGTGCATCGGCAACATCTCCATCTGATGGAAAGCGCAGATAGTCAAACTGCAGCTCATCAAAACCCATCATGGCAACTTCGCGAGCGATCGCCAGGTTGTAGTCCTGAACCTGTTCAACAAAGGGATCCGTCCAGGCAATCCCCGAGAGGTCCTCCCACACGTCGCCGTTCGAGGTGCGCACAGCCCACTGCGGATAGGTGACCGCCAGGGACGGGTCCTTGAACAGGACCAAGCGTGCGATGGTATAGACCCCGTGTTCCTGGCAGATGGAGAGGAACTTGCTCAACTGCATGACTTCGTGCCTGAATGTGTCACTGCGCTGGGCCTCATGCACATCGCTGGGGTAGGCCAGCCAGCCGCGGTCATTCTTGACGTCCACCACGATGGCATTCAGCTCCGTCCGATCAATCAGGTCCACCAGCTCTTTTACCCGCTCCTCGTCAGTCAGGATGCCGAGCGGCATGTACACGGCCCTGGCCTTGAACGGGCTGAGGGAGACGTGCATTTCGGTCGTCGCAGCGATCTCCAACTTGGCTCGCTCGTAGCCAGGTGCGGCGATTACCAGCACGGCAGGAGAAGGCGGCGTGCGGCAACTGTAGTGCCCACCTGGGTCGCTGATGCAATGGCTGATCACCTGGCCTGCCGAGATAACGGCGGCGGTCGCGCCCGCCAATGGCTTTCCGCTGTCCTGGTCTACAATCACACCCCGCAGGATGTTGGGGCGCATAGTGATTTGCACGCTCTCACTACCATCCCAGGTACTCCGCGTCACATCGTGATCGGTGGCTTGCACTGTGAACTGCATACCATAGGCAAGGCGCTTCACGACCACAACGCCGTTCTGATCGGCGCTGAGACGCAGCGAGCCGCAGGTTACGATCGCGGACGGCAAGGGGCTTCCCGAATAGAGGTCGACCACGTGAACACGAACCTCTACCGGTTGCAACGCGAACTCTTGAGACTGCTGCCCTTTGAATACCGCTGTTGCTGTCTTGTACCCGGCTGAGGACGCGCTGAGCACGGCTCCAGTCTTGACGCGGCGCAGCGTGGCCCGGCCTTCTTGATCTGTGACTTCGCTCCACGTGCCCATGGCAACGACGCTGCCCACCAGGGCAGCTCCCGACTCTGCGTCACGCACCCGCAGGGAAACGGCGTTGGGAGTCAGGGCGATGTTGCAGATTGCGCGTAACCCGGGCAGGCGGTCTCTGGGCGCAATCGCTTCCACAGGCAAGTAGCCGTCTGCCCAGACCATCAGCGTTGGATCGCCCAATAACCAACCCAGGTCGAAACGGCCTGTCTCGCTAGAGGGGGAACTGCGACCTGCCGCCTCGATGGCAGCGCGGGCAACCGGTTCGCCATTGAGCGCATCCTTCACTACACCCTGCACTGGACGAGGATAGAAAGCAAAGGCGCCCCAAACGACACAGCACAATAGCACACAGGTAGAGAGGAGAAGTTTCGGTGTACGCGACATCATCACCCGTGCATGCGTTGATGACACGATTGTATTCCAAGCGCAGGCGACGAACAAATAGCTCAAGCGTGCTAAACGTTGACGATAAGAATTCTTAAAACTAGGCGGGTATTTCGCTACCGATTTGGTCTGGCCGAGAATCATACAGGTTGAGCCTGGTCGGGATCTGAATACTAGCTCTGGTATCATGGCGACTCACATCACGGCGTAACCACTGCATGGCTCCGGTTGTCAAGAAATCCTCCCTTCAGTTAGAATATCGGCGCTGGCAGGGCCGTGTGCTCTTTCTTCCTAATGGCGCAGGAGCGATGCTTGGGCTCAGCCAGCTACTTCCTCAGCTTGCTCCAGAGGATCCAGTCGCCTCCGAATGGGGGCCTCGTGATGTGGCTCTTTCATGAATAGGCACAGGAGCCTGGCAAGTTCTGTCCTGAACCTGATGCCCTTTGGAGCGGGCATGGCGCCGCTTCCTTCAGTCAGTGCATTCCTTGGTTAGTGGGAGACATGCGATGAACGCCGAGCAGACATGGCAAACAGCACTCGGGGAACTACAGCTCCAACTGACCAAAGCCACTTTTGACACCTGGGTCAAGAGCACCTATGTGATCAGCAGTGAAGACGGGGTCTTTGTGATCGGGGTGCACAACGGCTACGCCAAAGACTGGCTGGAGAACCGCCTCCTGACGACGATCAAGCGAACATTGGTTGGCATCGTGGGCCGCAGCGTGGACGTCAGCTTTGTGGTCCGGCCCAGACCCAGTCGCAAGAAGAGATCCCTCCCAAAACACGATGCGTCTCAGGTACAGGATCTCCTGGTAGCCACCAACGGTGAGTCTCTTGCTTCCCGGCAAGCCAGGCACCCATCACGCCCTGCACTCCACACTGGTCTGAACCCCAAGTATACGTTCGATTCTTTTGTGGTTGGCAACTCCAATCGTCTGGCGCACGCCGCAGCCAGATCGGTGGCCGAAAAGCCGGCCAAAACGTATAACCCTCTTTTCATCTATGGTGGAGTCGGACTCGGCAAGACCCACCTGCTTCAGGCTATAGGCAACTTGGCGCATAGCAGCCGCCAATGCACTGTTCTGTATGTCTCTTCGGAGACTTTCACCAACGAACTCATCAACTCTATCCGCACCCAAAGCACAGAGGCATTCCGTACCAAGTACCGCAACGACATAGATGTATTGCTGATCGATGACATTCAGTTCATCGGCGGTAAGGAGAGCACGCAGGAGGAGTTCTTCCACACTTTCAACACGCTCTACGAAGCTGGGAAGCAAATCGTCATGTCCAGCGACCGCCCTCCGCGCGCTATCAGCACGTTGGAGGAGCGCCTGAGATCACGATTTGAGAGCGGCCTGATCGCCGACATACAGCCGCCAGAATTAGAGACTCGCATCGCCATTCTGCGCTGCAAAGCTGAGCTGCAGCCCCTGGAAGTGCCACCTGACGTGATCGAATTCATCGCCGGCAAGATCCAGAGTAACATTCGCGAACTGGAAGGTGCGTTCAACCGTGTTCTTGCCCTGGCGCGTCTGTTCAACGCAGAGCTATCCATGGAGATGGCAGCCTCCGCCCTGGAAGACATCTTGGCGCGTTCCGGTGCACTGACCGTTGAGCAGATTCTGGATGCAGTCTGCAAGTACTACAGACTCGAACTGCCCATCCTCAAGAGTAGACAACGCACCCAGGACGTAGCCCTAGCACGTCAGGTGGCGATGTACTTACTGAAAGAGGAACTCCATTACTCCCTGCCACACATTGGCGAGATACTCGGTGGCCGGGACCACACCACAGTACTGTATGGCTGTGGTAAGATCGCGACTGGCATTGAAGAGAACGACCAACTGCGGCGCGACGTGCTGGCCATTCGCGAGCAGCTGGTCAAAGAGCACAGCCAGCCCGTTCGCAAACTCACCTAGGGCGCGCTTCCATCCCTATACGGCTGGCATCAGGTGTGAATAACCACGCCCTAGCTGTGGATAACTGGTACAGTTCTGGGGATAACTCCTCACATTCTGTCCACATTTTTCCACTCAGCCCATCCTCACCATGCCAGACCAATGCTCAAGACCTAGGTTGGCAGGCAAGATCAACACCAGAAATTGTGCTCGTCCTCCAAACGCTGCCCTTGCGAAGCTTCGCCAGTTATCCCGATATTATCCCCAATGGCGGTGGAGAGAGAACGCGCAGCCACTTCCAGACCAGCGTACCAATAGTGTATCCCGCATCAGCAGCCACCACTGTTGGTGGCAAATACCTGCCCGCCAACGCCCGACGACATCATCCCCTCTCTCCACATGCCCTACGACTACTACAACATAGATACATTTATATGTGTCATGAATATAGCATCTAGTGAGCGGGCTGCCGAGTTTTGGAGTGTTCTACCTTAACCAACAGAATAGTACCTACAATGTAGCATACGAAGGCGCTCAGAAAGAGCGCGGTATAGCCCACAAAGTCACGTATGGGCCCTCCGATCCCGGCAATCACTCCTGCGCCTGCTGTAGCGAGATTGGAGACTCCCAAATAGCGTGCGCTTTCTTGCCGGGGTATAAGGTCAGTAGCCAGTGCCCAGTTAGCGCTGAGAAACATGCCTGCAGACAGGCCAACTATGCCACCGAAGACCAGCACATCCGTGAGTGCGAAGCTTCCCAATGACAGTAGGCTGCGCCCACGCGCAAAGATCATGAGCAAAGCTCCAATGGCGCCCAGGATGCCGGAGATCAGCACCAGCAGCTTCTTGCTGACTCGGTCAGCGAGCACGCCGGTAGGCACAGCGGTCACAGCGATGGCGACAGCCAGGATGGCCAACAAGCTTCCTGTCATAGCGTTGGCTTGAGCCATCCTCTGCGCGAGTGGCACGCCAGGTTCGATAACCACGTCGGCGATGAAATACAGAGCATAGTTGCGCACCAGATTCATGCCTGTCACAATGAACAGGCGCGAGATTAGCATCCAGAAGTAGTCAGGATAGCCTCTCAGATCCACTCGGAAAGTGTTCAGGATCGTCTCTTTCAATGGCGCCGATTCCGATGCACGGAGTGGAGATTCGTGGATGCCCAGAACGGTGGCTACGCTAGTCACAGTCAAGACCGCCGCAATGATGGCAATGGCGAGCAGAGTGTGGCCATTGGCCATCAAGCTGGCTGTGACCAGCGAAGTGACAATGATTCCCAGGATTTCAGCAAACTGCTTGGCTCCCGATGCAGCCCCACGGGACGCTTCGGGCACACGGTCCGGGATCAGTCCCTGGTACGGCCCATGAGCTACATTCGAAGAGAACTGCAGTAGCAGGTAGGAGAGCAACAGGAACCAGTAGTTGCGAGACAATCCGATTCCCAGCAAGAAGACCAGGTCCAACAGGGTACCAACGAGAATGAATGGACGGCGTCTGCCGTAGCGTGAAGTGCTGCGATCGCTGACAAAGCCGGCGATGGGTTGTACTATGATGGCTACAACCAAACCTGCTGAGCTGAGCAGGCCCAATGCCGACCCCTTCACCGGTTCCGCTACCAGCGGCGGGCCGATCAGGTTGGGCAAGATGATTGGCCCCATGCTGTTCCAGAGGTAAGAAATCGCGAACCAATAAACGCTCAAGACAACATAGTCAACGAGGCGAGTCTTTCTCATGCTAACCTCCTCGATGCTGTGTTCATGCTCGGGCCAATTTGTGACCACCTGTGATAAGGTCTGATTATACCGAGGTGTTGAGATATCCCATAAGAACTTGTTGTGTGACAGCGCAGACCTGTGGTAAGATTGCCCTTGGCAAGCCATTCCTGCGGAGATGAAGCGTGCGTTGTCTGGTTCTTTCCGATATCCACAGCAACTTGGTCGCATTTGATGCGGTACTTGCTGACGCTACGGCCTTTGACGTGGTTTGGTGTCTTGGAGACGTCATCGGGTACGGCCCGCAGCCGAACGAGTGCATCGAGAGGCTGAAAGGCCTTCCCCATGTCTGCGTCGCGGGCAATCACGATTGGGCCTCCATTGACCGTTTGGACGTGTCAGACTTTAACCCGGACGCGTCGCGGGCCTGTATGTGGACAAGGGAGCAGTTGACTGGCGATAACTTGGCCTATGTTCAGAGTTTGCCGGAAAGGATTGTCCGGAACGATTTCACTCTGGTTCATGGGAGCCCTCGTCACCCTATCTGGGAATACATCGGCCACTCCTCTGTGGCGGCGGAGAACCTGGCCTATTTCGATACCGAGGGCTGCCTGTTTGGTCACACACACATGCCGGCGGGCTACGTGTCGCGCAGGCGCGGCGCTGGCGTGGAGGAGTTTGCTCTGCCCCTCCACACATCCGCACCTTTGCCGAAAGGGCGCTTGCTGATCAATCCGGGTGGCGTTGGCCAACCGCGCGATGGCGACCCGCGCGCCAGCTACATACTTCTCGACCTCGAGCAGCACACGCTACAACTGCATCGCGTCGAGTACGCCATCGAGAAAACGCAGAATCTGATGATCGCTGCCGGACTTCCGCCAAGGCTAGTAGTCCGCTTGGCGTATGGCTGGTGATGCATCCCAGGGAACGATGCAAAGCGCTGGAACTACACGGGTGCCCAAGGCGTCTGGATAGCGAGAAGGTCTTCAGAGAAGGGAGTTTGCCATGTTGAGGAAGAGACGCTGGTTTGTGGGCATTGCTTTGTTGCTCTGTTTCGCAGTAGTGGCCTGCGCATCGCCTGCGGCAGCACCCACGCCTGCACCCGCGAAGGAGGCATACGGAGGAGTTGCGCCGGCCTCACCCGGGGCCGGAGAGTCTGAACGGAATGTGTCTGAAGGTGACACAGGCAAGGGTGACGTTGAGCGCATGATCGTGCGTACTGCGCAACTCTCGCTGCTGGTCAAGGACTCTGAGGTGAGTCTTGGACAGATCAAGGCGATCGTGCAAGAGCTCAAAGGGTATGTGGTAGATACCAGCATGTGGCGCCAGGAAGATCAACTGCGCGGGACGGTCACAGTGCGGGTTCCGGCGGAAACCCTGGATGAGGCCTTGAGCCGCTTCAAGGCCCTGGCTGTCAAGGTGGAGAGCGAGAGAGGCAGTAGCCAAGACGTCACAGAGGAGTATTCTGATCTCGGGGCACAACTGCGCAACCTGGAGGCGACAGAGGCGGAGCTGCTCGAATTGTTGAAGACAGTGCGTGAGAGGACCGGCAAGGCCGAGGAGATTCTGGCGGTGCACCGCGAGCTCACCAGCATTCGTGGTCAGATTGAGCAGCTCAAGGGCCGGATGCAGTACCTCGAGCGCACGGCGGCCATGTCCGCAGTGACGATCGAACTGATTCCAGATGTCCTGGCCAAGCCCATTTCCGGCGGAGGCTGGCGGCCTGGCGAATCGGTGGCCGCGGCACTGCGGGCTTTGCTGAATACGCTGCGGTTTTTGGTGGAAGCCGGCATCTGGCTCGCGATCTACGTTCTGCCTGTACTGGTCGTGCTTGCAATTCCGGTGATTGTAATCTGGTATCTCGTACGGCGCAGGCGCAAGGCCAAGTCATAATTTGGAAAAGACAAAGGGGAGTTGCCAGAAGCGACTCCCCTTTCTTTTTGGACGCAAGCATTCACAACTAGTCTTTCTCTTCTCTCACATAGGGCACGCCCAGCGCAGCAGGCGCGCCCACTCTTTTTCCAAACGCTTCCCACCACGTGATGATAACCAGGATCACAATGGTGAAGGCAAACGGCAACATGTGCAGGAAGGCGGATGGGATGGTCGTACCGGCCGCTTGCATGCGCAACTGTGCTGCGTTGATGCCTCCGAAGAGAATCGCTCCGAACCAAGCCCGCCAGGGATCCCAGGTGGCAAAAATGACCATGGCCACCGCGATCCAGCCTCTTCCTCCAGTCAAGTTCTCGGTCCAGCCGGGAGTGTAAGCCAAGGAAAGATGCGCACCACCCAGCCCGACCAACATGCCTCCGAGGATGGTGTACAAATAGCGAATGCGGCTGACGTGCAAGCCCATCGCGTCTGCCGTGCGTGGGTTTTCGCCCACGGCGCGCAAGTACAGCCCGGGACGAGTCCTGTAGAGGAAGAACCATGCCGCAGGCACGAGCAGGTACGTGGCGTAGACCAATACATCCTGCTGAAACAATGCACGCCCCAGCAAGGGTAGGCTTCCAAGGACGGGAAGGGTAATGCGTTCAAACCGCGGGCCGATCAAGCCCACCAGTGGCGCTGCCTGGGGGCCCAAACGTTGTCCCAGAAAACTGGCCAGGCCGCTGGCAAATATCGTGAGGGCAAGACCGGTCACGGTCTGGTTGGAGCGCAGAGTAATGGTTAAGAAGGCGTGCAGCAGGCCCATCAGGCCACCCACGGCGATGGCACTCGCCAGGCCGACGGCGACGCTCTTGCTATGGAAGGCAGCGGCAAAACCACTGACTGCTGAGAGCAGCATCATGCCTTCAAGTCCCAGGTTCAGAACTCCCGATCGCTCCGTGAATATCTCGCCCAGGGTAGCATAGAGGAGTGACGTGCCAGCGCGAATGGTCACTGCCAGCAGCGAGATGAGCAGCGTAGCGTTCATGCCGAATCCTCCTGGCCCGGCGATCCTGCACAAGAGGGCGTGACGGCACTGTCCTCGCCGGCGGAAGAAGCCGATGGGTAGACATCTCGACTCAGCACCACCCGATGGCTTTTGAACAGCTCTCCTCCTAGCATGAAGAAGAGCACTGCACCTTGCAGTATGAGGGCCACCGAGGCAGGGAGTTTCATGGTGATCTGGATCTGGTCGCCTCCTACCAGCAAACCTCCCAGCAGGAATGCCACGAGCAGCACGGCCCAGGGATTGAGTTGCGCAAGCCAGGCAACGATGATTGCGGTGAAACCATAGCCCACGGTCAACCCTTTGGTCAGGCGATGTGCGATGCCTGTGACTTCAGCCATTCCAGCGAGGCCGGCCAGCCCACCGCTCAATGCCATGATGAGCAGTGTATTGAGTCCCAGGCTGACGCCAGCGTAGGCAGCCGCACGCGGGTTCTCACCGATGAGGCGAACTTCGTACCCCCACTTGGTGCGTGCAAGCGCGAACCATATGAACGCCGCCGCCAGAACAGCAAACAACAACCCTAGGTGCACGCGAGTTCCCGGGAGACGGGGAAGCCACGCGGTTGGGGCGAACTCGGCGGTGCCAGGAAATCCATATCCCTTCGGATCCTTCCAAGGGCCGTAAAAGAGGTATTCGACCAGCAAGATGGCAATATAGTTCAGCATGAGGGTGACGATGATCTCGTTTACCCGCAGGTACGCTTTGAGCAAAGCCGGAATTAGTCCCCACAGCGCTCCCGCGGTTATGCCGGCAAGACCGATCAGCACAAGCAGCAGCCAGCCGGAGATGTGCGGGGATCGAGTTGGCAGATACAACGCCACACCGGCAGCCGCGATACCTCCCATAGCAAGCTGCCCCTCCGCTCCGATGTTCCAGAATCGCATGCGAAAAGCGGTCGATACTGCCAGGCCACACAGCATCAGAGGAATGGCCTTCACCAGAGTCTCGGCCAGGCTATAGCGGCTGCCGAGGGCGCCGGTAAGCATGGCCTGATAAGTGCGCAAGGGGTCCACTCGCACGGCCCTGAGCAGGATCGCGCCGATCAACAGCGCCAGCAACAAAGAGATAGCGGGCGTGCCGAAGGACAAGATGCCAGAGGGGGCAACCCGTTTCTCTAGACGGATGCGCACCCGAGCACTTCCATTCAACCTTGGGCTGGCGCGCAGCGCCATGCCCCGGCCATCATCAGGCCGAGTTTGTCGATATCAGCCGAATCTGCAGGCAATACGCCCATGATCTCCCCCTCGTACAGCACAGCGATACGATCGCTGAGGGCAAGGACCTCATCCAAATCCTCGGAAATGAGCAGGATGGCTGAACCCCTATTCCTTTGCTCCAGCAGCATCTTGTGTACGGACTGTGTGGCACCGACGTCCAGTCCTCTGGTGGGATGCATTGCCACCAGCACCTCGGGCAGCGCCGCCATTTCGCGCGCTAGAACCGTGCGCTGCAGGTTTCCCCCCGAAAGCAGCTTGACGGGCGTGTCCGCGCTGGGCGTGATGATTCCGAACTGCCGCAAGAGATTGCTCACGAAACGGCGAATCGGACCGGCGTTGAGAAAAGGGCCGCTGCAAAAAGCTGGCTGCCTGTACGCCTTCATGATGAGGTTGTCACTTACAGCGAGATTGGCAGCCAGGCCCGTGCCCAGACGGTCTTCAGGCACGTGACCCACCCCTCGCTCGATGACGCGGCGGGGACTGCAATTTGTCAACTCCTGGTTGCCGATGCGGATGTGACCTGCGGTGACTCGCCGCAGACCAGTAATGGCTTCAGCCAGCTCACGTTGTCCATTGCCGGCCACGCCGGCCACGCCGAGTATTTCACCCTCACACACGCGCAGCGACACGCCTTTGAGCGCTGGCAGTCTCCTCTCGTTGTAGACCCGCAAGCCCTCAATCTCCAGCACTGGCGGCCCTGGTTTCCCCTCAGGCTTCTCAACCCGAGGAACGGGGTGACCTAACATCATGCGCGCAAGAGACTCCTTGTCAGTCTCGCAGGTGCGCAGGGTGCAGACCACGCGACCACCACGCAGAACGGTGATGCGATCTGAGACAGACATGACTTCATCGAGCTTGTGCGTGATAAAGATCACAGCATGCCCTTCGTCTGCGATGCGCCGAAGAACGGTGACCAGTTCTCGCGTTTCCTGGGGGGTTAGCACGGCAGTTGGCTCATCCAGAATCAGGATGTCAGCGCCGCGGTAGAGCATCTTGAGAATCTCCACACGTTGCTGCTCGCCCACCGAGAGTTGCCAGATGCGTGCATCTGGGTCCACCTGGAGGCCGTAACGTTGCCCAAGCTCTGCGATACGACGCTTGGTCGTTTCCAGATTGAGCAGAAAGTGCGACTCATCCAGTCCAAGAGTGACATTCTCCGCGACGGTTTGCACCTCGACCAGCATGAAATGCTGGTGTACCATACCAATGCCATGGCGGATCGCATCGAACGGAGATCCCGGGCGCACCTTCTGGCCGTGAATCAGCACCTCACCCTCGTCGGCAGTGTAGATGCCAAACAGAATGTTCATCAAGGTACTCTTGCCTGCTCCGTTCTCTCCGAGCAGAGCGTGAATCTCTCCCGCGTAGGCTGCGAAGTCGATGTGATCGTTGGATACGACGCCTGGGAAGCGCTTCGTGATGCCAATCATGTGCACGGCTGGAACTTGGGCGGCCATAGCACCTCTGGAATGGTAAGCATAGAACGGGGTCTGGAGCGCTCACGTCAGGCGCTCCAGACCCTAAGGCAAAGCTACTGCGGGATGGCGCCCACAATGCCCTCGACCAGCCAATCAAAGGCCAGCTTGTCTGGGTCGGACATGGTCACGCCCTTGCCAATGCGCTCCTTGCCGCTGTTGTCTTTGATGGGACCCACAAAGACGTCGAATGTGCCTGCAACGATTTCTTTCTGTTTGCTCTCAACAAGGCTCTTGACTTCGTCCGGTACCATTGGACCGAAGGGAGCTAGCTTGATGATCCCGTCTGCCATGCTGCCCCAGTAAGGGCTGTTGTTCCAGGTTCCAGCTTGGACAGCCTGCATGATTTGGGTATAGTACAGGCCCCAGTCCCAGATGGGAGCCGTGAGTACAGCCTTGGGGGCAAGCTGTCGCGAATCTGAGTTGTAGCCGATAGCGTACACGCCCGCCTGCTCGCAAAGCTTGTCCGGCTCTGCAGAGTCGCTTTCACGGGCTACCACGTCGGCGCCCTGGTCGATCAGGGCTTGTGCGGCTTCGCGTTCTTTGGTCGGATCGAACCATGCGTTGATCCATACAATGTGCAGTTGGGCGTTGGGATTCACCGAACGGGCTCCCAGGGTAAAAGCGTTCATGTTGCGCACTACTTCGGGTATGGGGTACGGGGCGACATAGCCCAGCATATTCTTCTTCGTCATCTTGCCAGCCACGATGCCTGCCAGGTACCAGCCCTGGTAGCCACGGCCGTCATAGATGCCCACATTCGCAGCCGTCTGGTAGCCAGTGCAGTGTTCAAAGATGACGTTGGGGAACTCTTTGGCGACCGCCAGCACCGAGTCCATGTAGCCGAAACTGGTGGCGAAGATGACGTCGGTACCCTTGTTGGCAAGATCTCTCAGAACCCGCTCTGCGTCGGGCCCTTCAGGTACTGACTCCACAATGCTGGTCTCGACAGTCGGCAGCTGCTGGGCCATGCTCTGGCGGCCCTGGTCGTGCGCGTAACTCCAACCCATGTCGCCTACAGGCCCGATGTAGATGAATGCCGCTTTGAGGGCTGCTCCTGCCTGGGAAGCAGGGGTAGGCACCGGCCCCGGTGCCGTCCCAACGACGCCCTCGACGAACCAGGTCATATTGGAGAGTAGGTCATCTGCGCTGAGCACCTGGCCAGGCGCGACGGCCAGTTTGCCATCCTGATCGTTGATGGGACCACTGAAGATGGTAAAGATGTCTTTCTTGCCGCTCTTGAAATCAGCGATCTCGGCCTCAGCCATCTTCTTCACATCGTCGGGTACCATCGAACCGATGGGCGCCATGTCTACGACGCCGTCCTTCCAACCACCCCAGAAGGACTCGGTCTGGTATGTGCCCTGCATGACCCGCTGGATGATGTCCACGTACTTGATGCCCCAGTTCCACACCGGGCTGGTGAGGACTGCTTTGGGGGCCTGCTTGCTCATGTCCGAGTCGTAGCCGACCCCATACTTGCCGCGCTCTTCGGCTGCCTTCTGTGGCTCCGGGGTGTCCTGATGCTGTGCGATCACATCACAGTCCTGATCCAGCAGAGCCTCTGCGGCCTCCTTCTCCTTGACGGGGTCGTACCAGGTGTTCGTCCAGACCACCGTGACTGTGGCTTCGGGATTGGACTTGCGCACACCCAGCGTGAAGGAGTTGATGCCGCGGACTACCTCTGGGATTGGGAAGGCTGCCACATAGCCCAGCTTGTTGGTTTTGGTCATCTTCCCGGCGATGAGGCCTGATACGTAGCGCGGCTCCTCGATCTTGCCGAAAATCGTGCTCAGGTTGTCGGCGGTCTTGTAGCCCGAGACGTGTACGAACCAGGTCTTGGGAAACTCTTGGGCGACGGTAGCCGTCGGGTCCATGAACCCGAAGCTGGTGGTGATAATCAGGTCATAGCCCTTTTGCGCAAAGTCCCGAATGACGCGTTCGGCGTCCGGCCCTTCTGGCACGTTCTCGATGTAGGCCGTCTCAACTTGGTCACCGAGCTCCTTTTCTACCGCAAGCCGGCCCTGATCGTGTGCCCACGTCCAGCCCATGTCGCCAATGGGAGCCACATAGACAAAGGCTACCCGGAACTTGGTTGCGGGTTTCGGGGCCGTTGGCATGGCTGTAGGGGGCACTGAGGTTGGCTTTGCTTCTGTGGGTCTAGGCATCGAGGTTGGTGTGGGGGCGGCCTTGGGTGCACAGGCCGACAGGATTAACGCTACCATCAGAAGAATCCCCGCGATTCTCCGTGATTGTGTGCTCTTCAACATGCTGCTCCTCCTCAGAGTGATTGATCTCGCCCAATGGCGATCTGCAGTAGCGGAAAAGCAACGTGCAAACAACCACCACCTTTCATCCCGTGAAGTGGGTGCGGCCTGGATGAATATGGGTGCGGCGAAGAGCGTCTCTGGCTCGTGCACGGTTAGACAGCGCCCATCGGACTCTGACAGAAAAAGTCGCAGAGCCATCCCCTCTGCAAGGGGCAACCCTGCGACTTGTTCGTGACAGCCTGAGCCCTGCCCGAGACGACCGGAGACACACAACGCCCCCAAGGTCTACGCCATTGTCAGGTCGCCTGTACGGTTGGTAGAACAACTGCAGCAGCACAGCGTCGAGCTGACTCTGGTGGAGCAAACCGCGGTCGTCTTTGACACGACATCATACAGCAATCGAGCAGAATCGTCAACTCAAGACGCGCTCTTGGTGCCTGCAGCGCGTTCTGTGCCAGCCAGAACGCGCTGCAGGCTGCGCAGGGCGGTTCCAAGTTGTGGGTGCTGGTCAGCGCTGCAAGTACCTGCTTGTCTCAGTGTGCCACGGATGGAGAATAGGACGTGCCTGCAGGGAGAGCAAAATGGCGGCACGACCATTGCTCTCCCTGCGAGTGCGTCTACACAACTGTCTTTTCGGTCTGCTTGTCGAAGAAATGAACATTCGCCATGTTGAAGGATACGTCTACTTTCTGGCCAATGCGCGCCGAGGTGCGTGGGTCAACGCGTGCGATGAATGTCTTGCCGTCAGTGAGCAGATACAGGAACACCTCGCTGCCCATGACTTCGGTCACGTCTACCTCGACGTTCAGATGTTCGGCGGTGATGTTGGGCGGTGAGAAGTGGCGGTCGTGGATGTCCTCTGGACGGATGCCGAAAATCATCGCCTTGCCCAGGTAGTCTCGCAGAGCGCTGGCCTTCTCGGGCGGCACGTGTAGCCTGAAGCCTGGTCCTTCAACGTACATCTCGTCCGCAGTGCCCTGGATCGTGGTCTCGAAGAAGTTCATGGCGGGGCTGCCGATGAAACCAGCCACGAACATGTTGACGGGCGAATCGTAAAGATGCTGCGGTGTGTCCAACTGGTGCAGGAGGCCATCCCTCATGACGGCGATGCGCTCTCCCATAGTCATGGCTTCCATCTGGTCATGCGTGACGTAGATAAAGGTGGCCTGAAGCTCGTGATGCAACTTGGAGATCTCAGCGCGGGTCTGAACGCGCAGCTTGGCATCGAGGTTGGAAAGGGGCTCATCCATCAAGAACACGGCGGGATTACGCACGATGGCTCTTCCCAGAGCCACACGCTGGCGCTGACCGCCCGATAGTTGCTTCGGCTTGCGGTCCAGCAGCTTCTCGATACCCAGCTTCGCTGCCGCGCTTTTCACGCTCTTCTCGATCTCTTCCCTGGGCATCTTGCGAAGCTTGAGACCGAAAGCCATGTTGTCAAACACGGTCATGTGGGGATAGAGAGCGTAACTCTGAAAGACCATCGCAATATCGCGGTCCTTGGGGGCGACGTCATTCACGACGCGGTCGCCGATCTTGATCGTGCCGGAAGTGGTGTCTTCAAGGCCGGCCAGGAGGCGCAGAGCCGTGGTCTTGCCACAGCCCGACGGACCTACCAGTACCAAGAACTCTTTGTCGGCAATGTCAAGGCACAGATCGTTTACGGCGACTACATCGCCAAAATGCTTTGTAACGTGATCGTAGACTACCCTTGCCATTACAGTGCCCTCCAAACGTGGGGATATGGGATTGTGCGGCACTCGAGGAACAGAACTGTTCGGTCATCCTCTGCCGCAGCGGACAGCGAGGATGGGCACAAGGCCAAAACCGCTTCCTCATGTGCTGCAAGAAGGCTTGCTCGCTGCAGAGTATCTGCTGACCCACCTCCTCTCTGGACCACGTCATCGCAACCACAACACCAGAGGTCCGGCTTGTCCGGTTTCGACACGGCTAGTCCACGCGCGAATGTTTACGGGAAGCACAGAGATTATAACCGAAGAGAAGACCTCTGCACAAATGGGTCACCGCCACGCGAGAGGCAGATCCCGGAAGATTCAGTACCACCTAGGCAGCCGCAGGAGGTGGTCCGCCTTGAATGATTTGGTGGTACTTTTCAAACCAATAGGCAGTCTCCGCCTTTCTTCGCTCACGGTCGTGGCGCCTTTGGCCCTCTTTGTATACCTCTATGCGGCGGAATACCTCTGCTTGGATGTCACCGGGGTGAGGCACGTTTTCGAATGTGATCGCCCCGGTGGCACCCGCGGTCTGAATCAGCACGTTGCCATAGTTCAGAAGGTTGGGAAGCACGCCATGGATCTCGATCGAGACGTTTTCGATCCTCTCGAGGCCTGCTCTGCGCACCACTTCATCAAAGAACAGGGGCTTCTTCTGCACGTCGATTACCGCCTCGTTCGTCACTACGTACTCGTCATTCCTCCAGTCCTCGACTTCCCAGAGCAACCACAGCCAGACTGCTATCCACAGCACGAGCAACACCAGCAGAAGCGAAGGTCCAAATGGATTGGGCCAAAGAGACAGACTGCCCATGATCCAGACAGCCGAGATCAGAAGCGCGGCCAGCAGGGGAACCCAGATCCTCTGGAGAAGAAAGATCCAATGCTTGCGCCAGACGAGGCGATCCGCTTGTTCGTAGCGCAGTCGTAACAGTGGCCTCTTGGGCGTGAGGCGTGCCAGAATGCTCAGTTGCCTGGCAGGCGCAGGGGCCGGCGGCTGTGCGAATGTAGGCTGAGCTCGCCCAGTCTTGACCAGGAGCTGCTGGTAGATCTCTTCGCGCTCCTGCTTCCTCAACCGGCCGTTCAGAGCACTGGCCTGCTTATCGATCACCTCTCGCATGCCCTCAGGATCGGGCAAGTGGTCAAGAACGATGGATCCGCGCGTAGCGGCAGTCTCAACGTGCACGTTGCCATACTTCAGCAGCTTTCCAAGCAGGCGACGCGAGATACGAGTGCCCTGAATCTTGTCCAATGGAGCCTCGTCTCGGCTCTCGTAGAGCAGAATCAGTCTCTCCCGGTGGACGATTCTCTGGGTAGTCACCAGATAAAAGTCGTTGCGCCAATCTGCCCACAGCCAAAGCGTTATCGAGGCAAACGGAATGCCGAGCAACAGGATAACAAACCAGGGATTCGCACTCACGCCTGCCTGGAGCAGGAGTAGCAGCAGGATCCCCAATAACAACAAGACAAACAAGGGAAGGAACATGGCGCGCGCAAAGACCACCCAGTGTCTTCTGCGCATGAGCAGTGGAGCTTCGTCGCGGTTGAACCAGGGGAACGAGCGTGCACGGCGGCGCTCTCTGACAAGAGGCCTGATAGTAAGCTGGACACCGATTTCAGGGTGTTCTTTCAGCAGGGCGTCGAACTCGGGCTTGCGAATGGCGAGGGCTTCCACGTCCGTTTTGGCCTGTACGCTCTTGTCATTGGCATCCCCCAACAGCAGGGCGTCTACACCGATCACACCGCCCTCTCGGAGATAGTCGATGGGCCGCTCCAATCCGCGCGCATCGATCTGGTGGATGATGGCTTCGCCAGAGTCAATGACATACAGCGTCTCGTCGTGTTCGCCTTGCTCGCACAGCATGCTGCCTTTTGGGTAGGGGTGCCTAATCGCCAACTGGGCTACTCGAGCCAGGGCGTCGGCCGAAAGAGAAGCGAATAGTGGCACACTTTTTAGTCGCGCCAGTGTGTCCATGCGATCCAATCCTGAGCGGGATCTGCGAACATTCTACAGCAGACTGCCGCAAACACACAAGCACGATACTTGGCATGGCGGCAAAGGTCTGGTGATGCCACCAAGGGCGTAAGGCTGGGGAAAAGCAAAGACCGGTCCGCGGACCGATCTCTGCCTCAAGAGGGTCAAGTGTGTTAGTGGGCAAGATAGGACTCGAACCTACGGCCTCCACGATGTCAACGTGGCGCTCTAACCAACTGAGCTACTTGCCCCGGCATTCGGATTATAGACGAAAAGGGGCTTTTGGCAAATTGCCGCTAGAGCCGCAGGGCGGAGCGGAATCCGCGCTCGCTCTTGAATGGTCCGATAGCTGCCAAGCTGAGCTTCTCTGGCGAAAACATGCGCTGAGCCAGCAATTGCACGTCCTGCGGAGTCACGGCGTCCACCATGGCGAGCACTTGATTCAGGCTCAAGACCTTGCGGTCCGTCACCTCCTGGCCGGCTCCCCAATCTGCATTGGAAAAGGTATCCTCCATACGCAGCAACAAGTGTCCCTTGGTATATTCCTTGGCCTTCTTGATTTCGGGCTCGGGAACCAGGCTACTGCGAAGCAGATCCAGCTGTTCCATCATGGCTTTCACTGTGGCGGTGGCCTTATTGGGTGGAACGCCCGCATACAGTACCATAGCTCCCGTGTCGCGCAAGTGGGAGGTATAGGAGCCAACACTATAAGCCAGTCCTCGTTTCTCCCGAATCTCTAGGAAAAGCCTTGAACTCATGCCTTCGCCCAATACGGTGTTCAGGATGCGTAGCTTGAAGCGCTCAGGGTCACTGGCCGACAGCCCGCGCATGCCCACACACAAATGCGCTTGCTCGGTCTCCTTGGGCTCCACTTGCAGGCGCGGGCCACAGGGGGCCTCCGCCGCCGGGGCGAAACGAGGCTTCTCCGCTGGCTGCCACGCGCCCAGGCTCGCGTCCAGTTGCTCGACGATGTGCTGGTGGTTTAGCTTGCCAGCCAGGCTGATCACCGTACTGCCCGGAGTGTAGTTGTGACCGATGTAATCCAGCATGTCCCGACGGCCAATGGCAGAGACCGATGTTCTGGTGCCGGCTGTGTCCGATCCCACGGGATGATCGGGCCAGATCAGTGCCTTAATCAGGTTGTGCACCCTGGCCTCGGGAGTATCCATCTCGCGACAGATTTCCTGGATGATGACCTGTCGCTCCTTCTCCACCTCTTCGGGCTCGAACTTGGAGTGGTGGAACATGTCCAGTAGCACGTCCAAGGCTATCGGCAGGTGTTGGTCGGCCACCTTTGCCCAGTATACCGTCACCTCGTCACTGGTCCAGGCGTTGAGCACACCTCCCAGACCTTCGATCTCCTCAGCGATGTGCTGTGCTGTGGGACGGCGTGCTGTTCCTTTGAACAGCATGTGCTCGATAAAGTGTGAGATACCGCTCTGAGGCGGGCTCTCGTAACGCGATCCCACCGCAGTGTAGATTCCCATGGCCACGGACCGGGTATGGGGCATGGAAGTAGTCAGTATCCGCAGCCCATTGCCCAAGGTGACTTTGCGATACATGTGTGCTCTCTGATCCTCCTCGGTACCAATCAGACTACTGTGACTTGAGTTCTGCCAGCAGTGACTCAGTCACCTGACGCAGTTGTTCGTCATCGTTCATGGTTAGGAACTTCTCCAGGGCTGCGATGGCCTCTGCCTTCTTGCCTTGTAGTTTGTAGGCGTTGCCTAGACCATAGTGCGCCCGCGCCAGATTGGGGTCCAAGCGCAACGCTTCCATGAATTCGGCGATGCCCGCATCGAGTTTGGATTGTTGTACATAGGTCGCGCCAAGGTTATAGTGGATGTCTGCATCGTTCGGGCGCAAGCGTAGAGCAGCCTGAAACTGGGTCTCAGCCTTGTCAAACGCGCCTTGCTGGTAGTACACTGCGCCCAGGTTAGAGCTGGCATCGACGCTGCTGGCATCGAGTTCCAGCGTCTTCTGGAATTCGCTCGCCGCGTCCTCGAGTTGCCCCAGCTCGAAGTAGGTGTTGCCCAAGCGAAAGTGGCCTTCCACGGAGCTCGGGTCGATGCGAATGACGGCCTGGAACTCGGCCACCGCTTCAGACAGTTTGCCCTGGTCCGCATACTCGCGTCCCTGGCTCAAATGGGATTCGACAGTGCCCTCAACGGTTGGCTCCGGTTTGGCTCCACCGCAGCCGGTCAGCGATAAAAGAACGATCGCAATCAACCCCCACAGGCGGATACGTTGCACCAGAGGCTTCGGCATTGGTTTTCCTCCATACCTACTCCCTGTAGTTCAGAACCACAACCTGGGTCTCCGATGGGAGGCTGTTCTTATCTACATCCAGGCTGTCGCGAGGGCCGGCCTCGGGCAGCCCCATCTCACGCACGAACCTGGTCACTGGCTCCAGTTTGAGCTTGGTGGCCTTGGTCTTGTAGTGCATGGGCACGACGATTCTGGGCTCCAACAGGGAGATGATCTCGGCGGCCTGGCCGGCACCGATCGTGGTGAAGGCCCCCACGGGGATGAGCAGGATGTCTATATCGGTGAAGGGTTCTATCTGTGCGTGGGCAGGCACGTGGTCCAGGCCGCCAAGGTGGCAGACTTTCAGTCCGTCAAAGTCGATCAGATACAGGATATTCTTGCCACGCTCTGGCGCTTTGATTCTCTTGAGGGGCGTGGCTATGCCCGTGATGAAGACCCCCTTGACCTCGTATTCGCCGGGGCCGTCGATGATCTTTGGGTCGCCCTGCACCAGGCCGCAGTTGTTATAGTGGGGGTGATCATGGCTGATGGTGACAATGTCGGCACGCAGGCGGGGAACGGAGTAGCCCACATCTTTGCCGCAGGGGTCCGTGACTACGGCTGCGCCTCTGGTTTTCAGTCTAAAGCAAGAGTGTCCGTACCAGATGATTTCCACTTTTCTTCCTTCAGGCGCCAGGTCTATCTGAGCGGCAGGTTGTCCCTGATCTGGCGGGCTGCAGCAACCAATTGTGGGTCGGTATCAAACACGGCGACCCCGGCAATGTCGGCCTCTATGGCCTTTTCACTGAATGGCAAGTAGCCCAGAACCTGGTCGTCAGGGAGTGATTCCTGGATGAATTGCCTATCGCGCTCACTGCGTACCTTGTTGCCTACCACGTATACGTTGTGGATGCCGATGTCCGCCGCCAATCGCCTCACGGCCTGAGCCGTCTGGAGGCTGCGCTGCCCCGGCTCCACGACCACGACAAACGCATCCACAGCACCAGCGGTACCTCGTCCGAGATGCTCCAGGCCAGCTTCCATGTCGAGGATAACTACTTCCGAGCGCCCGACAAACAGATGGCGGACAAGGTTCTTGAGAAGGGCGCTCTCGGGGCAGATGCATCCTGCGCCGCCGCGTTGCACTGTGCCCAAAACAAGCAACCTGATGCCCCGATGCATGGCCGAGAAGCGGTCGGGGATGTCATCTACCCTGGGATTGAGGGAGAACATCCCACCACTTTGCCCAGGACGAGCACCCGTACGCTCTTCAATCAAATCCGCCATTTCCGCAATCGGCGTGATCTGCTTGGCTACATCCGCCGGCAAGCCCAAGGCAGATGCCAGATTGGCATCTGGATCGGCATCAATTACGAGCACCTTGTTGCCTTCGTCGGCGTAGATGTAGGCGAGCAGTGCTGCAAGAGTGGTCTTGCCCACGCCACCCTTGCCAGTGACAGCAAACTTGGGCATGCCCTATTCTCCTCGTCCTAGTCTAGCTGAACCCCGTACTGTATCTTGGCTATAGACTTCTCAGCTTCTAGCCATCTAAGGAAGGATTGTTGCCGCCAGGTGGCCAGCATCTCATCCGCCACCTCTCGCGCCGGGTCCCGCTCTACGACCTCGATGATGTGAAAGCCAAAGTCCGTCTTGACAATGCCGCTCATCTGGCCGGGGTTGAGAGCAAACGCCACAGCTTCGATCTCGATTGGCATCACTCCGCGTGGGAAGAAGCCAAGATCTCCCCCCGTCTCACTGGTGGCTTTGTCTTGGGAGTACTGCCTGGCTAATTGGGCGAACTCCCCCCCTGAGCGCAACTTGAGCAGCACATCCATGGCCTCGGCCTCGCTGGCCAGCAGAATGTGTCTTACATGTGCCTGTTCAACAGTTGTGGAC
>Ga0209609_10000100_pt1 | contig 47689 bp, 41 predicted proteins | sample LakKivw325mmetaG_FD_184136 | JGI IMG/M metagenome (GOLD analysis project Ga0209609, IMG submission 184136) | Anoxic lake water microbial communities from Lake Kivu, Rwanda to study Microbial Dark Matter (Phase II) - Lake Kivu water 325m metaG... | ecosystem: Environmental > Aquatic > Freshwater... | reverse complement strand
GCTTTATGATTATAATTACTTTATTATCAATAATTTATGGATACATGCGTAACTCTTTTATTATCTTATATTTAACCAACCTTCCATTCTAGCCCAACATGCCCGCCTTTCACATTCTCAAATGCCCTGTCACCACCCTTCATGCTTCTGTATCCTGGGCTCTGGGGATTAGAAGAAAAGAGCAGGGGACACCAATGCGCGGGAGCGGCACCTCCCGTCCGCCGCCGGATTGAACTTCCTCCCTGCTTAATGGCAAAAAGTTCTTAGGGTTTTCCCTTTTCCTTGTGCTGGCCCGAAATCGTTATTTTGGGCGCTTACGAAACCCACGAGGCTACTCGATATTCCGTTCGTTCCTCGCTCGTCGCAGCCCCAATGTCGGCGTGCCGACAACTTAGCCATTCTTTTTTTGTGAGGTCAGGGCTTGGCTCTCGATCCGGCCATCCGTTGCTTGGCCATTATCGATCTAGTGGGGTTCTTCTACGCCAATCGCAATCCATGTTAAATACAACATAATGAATAAGATAAGAAAATTGTCGGCATGCCGACATGGTCTTTTCAAGAGCCCGGCAAAGGCCGCCCTATAACGAGAAATAAATTCGTTTTTCCTGTTGCTTTTTGTCAACGCCTGGTCTATATAGACCTCTTAGGTTGCTGATGCGGCCCGGAGGGAGAGAGGCTCTTGATCATTGCTATCACGAATCAGAAAGGCGGCGTCGGAAAGACGACGACCTCGATCAACGTCGCCGCGGCCATCGCCTTGATGGGGAAGAGGGTCCTGTTGATCGACATGGACCCGCAGGCCCATAGCACGATCTCGACCGTCGCCAACCCTGAAAAGTTCGAAAAATCGCTTTTCGACGTCCTCATGAACAAGAACGAGAAGATCGAGGACATCATCGTCCATTCGAACACCCCCGGGCTTGATGTCGCCATCACCAAGATCTCAATGGCCAAGCTTGAACCTTCCCTGAGCGGCGAATTTGACGCTCATTTTCGCCTGAAGGACGCCCTCGAGCAGATCCGGGGCCGCTACAACTACATCTTCATCGACACACCCCCGACGCTGGGCCTGATCACGCTCAATGCCCTGGTGGCCGCGAACTATATCCTGATCCCGATCCAATCCTCCTATCTTTGCCTGGAGGGCACCGACGACCTTCTTGAGACCATCGAGAAGGTCAAGCGAATCGCCAACCCTCATCTGAAGGTCATGGGTGTCGTCATCACGCTCTACGACAGGCGGACCAATCTGGCCCGAGACGTCCTCGAGCGTATCAAGAGCGTTTTCGGGAACAAGCTCTTCAAGACGTTCATCTCCAAAAGCGTCAAGCTCGAGGAGAGTCCGGCGTACAAGGAATCGATCTTCACCTACGCCCCTGGTTCGATCGGGGCGGAACAGTATCGGAAAGTCGCCGAGGAGTTGATGAGCCGTGCAAAAATCTAAAAAATCCGGCCTCCCTCAAACCGTCTCCATGAAACATGACGGCCACTTCGTCGATCTGATCTCTGCCCGGTCTCTGGGTCCGCGGATCCGCATGATCCCCATCGAAAAGATCGACCCCAACCCCCACCAGGCCCGCTGCGAGCTCGGGGACATTGAGGAGCTCCAGGATTCGATCCGTTCTAAGGGCATCCTCGAGCCGATCCTCGTCCGCGCCAAGGGCAGCCGCTTCGAGATCATCGCCGGCGAGCGGCGCTACATGGCCTCCCGGAACATCGGCCTCAAGGACCTGCCGTGCATCGATATGGACGTCGAGGACGCCGAGGCCATGGAGATCGCCCTGATCGAGAACCTGCAGCGCAAGGACCTCGACATCTTCGAGGAGGCCGATGGCCTTCAGGCTCTAGCGGACATCCACAGCTACAATCACGAACAGATCTCGGCCAAGATCGGCAAGGCGCGGTCGACGATCACCGAGATCCTGTCCATCTCCCGCATCCCACAGGGGGCTCGAGACATCATTAAGGACGCGGGCGGATTCAGCCGTTCAACGATCATCGAGATCGCCAAGCTCAAGACCGAAGACGACATGGTCAAGTTCGCCCACGACATCGCCGAGCGCCGGTTAACGCGCGAGGACACAAGAGACCTCGCGAAATACCTCAAGGGCAAGACCAAGAAGCTCAAATATTACGTCTACAACTTCGTTCCGGAAGACACCGATCGCTACCGGCTGCGCCTCGAATTCAAAAAGCAGACGATCTCGAAGCAGGAGATCATCGCCGTCCTTCAAGAGATCATCGACCAGATCAATAAAAAAGACGAAGCCCCGTCGCTAAAAGCCTAGCCGAAGACCTGGATGGGACCCTGCCTAGAGACCCTTTTCCCGCTGCCTGTATTAGTTTACATAATAGATGTTATGCGACTCAACCCCCGGGCTTTTCATAATTCTTTTAATATCAAATCGTTCCGATTCTCCACAGGCTGTGGATAAGCCGACTGCCCATGTCTTGGGCAAATGTGGAAATATCGGCGGCCCACCTCCCTCAAACCGGTTTTTCTCTTTGGTTCCCGGCGCGTCGATGCGCTGGAATAGCTTGCTTTCTATTTTCCGGCCCTCCCCCGAAAGACGATTAATTTGCCTGCGATCATTATGGATAAAGCCGCTTTCCTGATCTCGTTGGCTCAGCATTTCGATTCAATGAGGCATCAACGGATGACTCCCCTTCCTCGGCCTGATACGCTGCCAGGTCACTCGCGTCATCTTTCCTCTTTCTTTCGAGTGATCCAGGAGTAAAAACGCACCTGGGTCCCGTGACGTATACTGCAGTTCTCGGTTGCTATGCTTTCGTATGTTATTGAATATAAGTGCCTTACATGTCAGACGACTTGTATATATAATATATTCTATAACTTACGAAAGTGCTCTGGTGATATCGACGACTTTCTTGGAGCGTCTCGTCTTCGATAATTCGCTCTGGCTTAGCCCGATAAGGCCTTCGAATCCGTTTTTTTGCTGGCATGAATCTTGCTAAATCCGATACGCGGGCCTAAGGTGGATGTTGGGCGGCTTCTATAGCTAGCCCACTGGGAGGCAGATGATGAAAATCGGCATCTTGGGCACAGGAGACGTCGGCAAAACCCTCGGCTCCGCCCTCGTCCAGCGCGGCCACGACGTCATGCTCGGCACCCGTGACGTCGCCAAGAAGCTGGCCGAGAAGGCCGCCGAGGATTCCATCAGCTTCCGAGATTGGCAGTCCCGGAACAAAAAGATCCGCCTGGGGACTTTCGCCGATGCCGCGGCCTACGGTGAGATCCTCATGAATGCGACCGCCGGCCATGGCTCGCTCGAGGCCCTCGCCCGCCTCAGGCCGGGCAGTATCAACGACAAGATCCTCATCGACGTCGCCAACGCCCTCGGTCCCTGGACTGAGCGCCAAGTCCGGATGTTCGTCGCCAACACGGACTCTCTCGCGGAACGGATCCAGCGGGCCCATCCCGAGCTTCGCGTCGTCAGGGCCCTGAACACGGTGACGGCCCATCTCATGGTCAATCCCGCCGGCCTCGCCGGCGGCGACCACAACGTCTTCGTCGCCGGAGACGATCCCCGGGCCCGGGACCGCGTCAGCCGCTTCCTCCGCGAGGAGTTCGGCTGGCGGACGGTCATCGACCTCGGCGACTTGACGGCCGCCCGCGGCCTGGAGATGATGATCATGGTTTGGATCAAGCTCTGGGAGGCTCTCGGCACGGCTGATTTCAACTACAAGATCGTCCGCTGAGGCCTCGGGAGGAATGTCCTAATGGCCAAGAATAAAATCGCTCGCCCCGCCCCCTCTAGGAAGAGCAGGCCCGCCGAAGAACCGGCCGAAACCCGTTCCCGCCCGTCCTGGCGCGGCATGATCAGCTTCGGGCTGGTGAATGTCCCGGTCAATCTCTACACGGCCGTCAAGCCGGAGATCCATGCCATGAACTATCTCCGCAAGGACGACCTCTGCCCGATCTCCTACAGGAAGGTCTGCCGGGCCACGGGCGAGGAAGTGCCCTTCCAGGACATCGTCAGGGGCTACGAATACCGCGAGGGCGATTTCGTCGTCCTCGAAGACGCGGACTTCCGCAAGGCCGACGTCAGGCGGACCTCGGCCATCGAGGTGGCACAGTTCGTCGACGAGTCCGAGGTCGCCCCCCAATACATCGAGAAGCCCTACTATCTCGAACCGCAGGCCAAGGCCCACACGGCGTACGCCCTGTTCCGCGACGCCATGGCCAAGGCGGGCAAGGTCGGCATCGGCCTCTTCGTCCTCCGCGACCGCGAGCACCTGGTCATGCTCAAGCCCGAGGGCCGGGCGATCATGCTCATCCAGCTCCGCTTCGCGGCCACGATCCGCGACGCGGCCGGCCTCGACCTGCCCGGTTCGGTCGACGTGCCCAGGAACCAGATCGAGCTGGCCCTGGAGCTCGTCAAGAAGTTCGGCGGGACCTTCAAGGCCGAGGCCTACAAGGATACGTACGCGGCGAGCCTGCGCGCGATCATCGCGGCCAAGGCCAAGGGCAAGGCCGTCCACGTCCGCAAGGAGGAAGAGCCGCGCGAGACCGAGGTCCAGGACATCCTCTCCAAGCTCAAGGAGAGCCTGTCCGCGGCCGTGCATTGATCCTCAGGCGCGCCATGGGCCTTCAGGAATACCGCAAGAAGCGGACGTTCGCCCGAACGCCCGAGCCCAAGCCGGCCAAGAAGGCCTCGCCCGCCAAGCCCTCGAAGCAGGGCAAAGGCGGCGGCCTGGCCTTCGTTATCCAGAAGCACCAGGCGACCCATCTCCACTATGATCTGCGTCTCGAACACGCCGGGGTCCTGAAGAGCTGGGCCGTGCCCAAGGGCCCCTCGATGGACCCGCGCGACAAGCGGCTGGCGATCATGGTCGAGGACCATCCTTTCGACTACAAGGACTTCCAGGGCCGGATCCCCGAGGGCGAATACGGCGCGGGCCTGGTCGAGATCTGGGACCGCGGGACATATGAGGCCGGCGAAGGGCTCAGCCGCAAGGACCAGGAGGCCCTCATCGAGTCGGCCCTGAACAAAGGGCACCTCGACTTCCGCCTCAAGGGCCGGAAGCTCAAGGGGCTGTTCACGCTCGTCCACATCCGCCCGCACGCCGGCGGCAAGGACAACCAATGGCTCCTGATGAAGCGGAGCGAGCCGGCCCCGGGGCGGAGCAACGGCGCCGCGGCGGCCAAGGGAGACCCCCCGGCCCGTGCCGGTCCGCCTGAGGGCCTCGACCTCAAGGGCGCGCCCAAAGGCCCTTTCCCGGGCGATGTCTCGCCCATGCTGGCGACCCTGGTCGATGAGCCGTTCGACCGGGAGGGCTGGTCCTTCGAGGTCAAGTGGGACGGCTTCCGCTCAATCGCCGAGGTCAAGGGCGGCAAGGTGCGGCTGCTCTCGCGCAACGCCAAGTCGCAGAACGCCCGGTTCCCGTCGGTGGCCAAAGCTCTCTCCGGCCTTCCGGTCGATGCGGTCCTCGACGGCGAGGTCGTGGCCGTCGATGAGAAAGGCCGGCCGGATTTCCAGGCCCTCCAGAACTCGATGCGCGCCGGAGACGGCCGGATCCTCTATTACGTCTTCGACATCCTCCAGGTCGACGGCCGCGACCTGAGGCCGCTGCCTTTGAAGCGGCGGCAGGCGATCCTGAAGAAGGTCCTGCCGGCCTCGGCGGTCGTGCGCCTGAGCGAGGCCATCGAGACCGAGGGCCGGGCCTTCTTCAAGGCGGCCGAGGAGAAGGGCCTCGAGGGCATCATGGCCAAGGACCTGGCCAGTCCCTACCGGGCAGGCGAGCGGAGCCGCGAGTGGCTCAAGATCAAGACCGATAAACGGCAGGATGCCGTCATCGCCGGGTTCACCGCTCCCCGCGCCTCCCGTCCGTACTTCGGGGCCCTCATCCTCGGGGCTTACGACCAGGGGCGTCTCACCTCTATCGGCCGCGTCGGCACCGGCTTCACCGAGGACTCGTTGAGGGATCTCTACCATAAGCTCCAGCCGCTCGTCACGGCCGAGTCCCCGTTCGCCGCAGCGCCGAAGACGAACGGGCCCGTAACCTGGGTCGAGCCGCGGCTTGTGGCAGAGGTCAGGTTCCGCGAATGGACCGCGGACGGGAGCATGCGCCAGCCGGTTTTTCTCGGCCTCCGGGACGACAAGAGCGCCCGGCAGGTCGAGCGCGAGCAGGCCTCGGGAAAGGCCGCCGTTCCCGATCCGCCCAAGCTCAGGACCAAGGCCGAGCTGACCCACCTCGACAAGGTTTTCTGGCCGGGGGAGGGATACACAAAAGGCGATGTTGTCGATTACTACTGGAAGATGGCAGACTTCCTCCTCCCCTACCTCAAAGGGCGGCCGCAGGCCCTCAACCGCCACCCCGACGGCATCACCGGGGAAAGCTTCTTCCAAAAGAACATTACCGGGGCGCTGCCGGACTGGATCCAGACGGTCACCGTCCGATCCGAGGAGGAGAAGAAAGCCATCCGCTACCTCGTCTGCGAGGACCGCGACACGCTCCTCTACGAGGCCAACCTGGGGGCGATCGAGCTCAACGTCTGGAGCTCGTCGCGGCCTCACCTCGACGCGCCGGACTATATCGTCTTCGACTTCGATCCCCTCGAAACGTCGTTCCCGAGCGTCGTCGAAGCGGTCCTGGCGACTCGAAAGGTCCTCGACGAGCTTGCGATCCCGGCCTTCTGCAAGACCTCAGGCGCGACGGGGCTCCATGTTTATGTCCCGATCGAGCCGCGGACGAGCTTCGACCAGGCCCAGCAACTGGCCCATCTCGTGCTGCTCTATGTCAACCGGCGGCATCCGGACCTGACCAGCCTGGAACGGAGCCCGGCCAAACGAAAGGGCCGCGTCTATCTCGATTACCTGCAGAACCGGAAGGGCGCGACCATGGCCGCCCCCTACTCCTTGAGGCCGCGCGAAGGCGCGCCGGTGTCGATGCCGCTCGAGTGGAAGGCCGTGACGCCCAAGCTCGATCCGCGCGACTTCAATATCCGGACCGTCCCGAAGATCGTCGCCAGGGATGGGGATGCCTGGAAGAACCTCTTCAAGAAGCGACTGGATCTGAACGCGGCCGTGGCGAGGTTCGAACGATGGCAAAAGAGACGAGGATCCGAGTGACACCGGCCCCTCCCCCGCCCCAGACCGCTGAGGCGAAAGGACCGGCCCTGGGCCGCAAGAAGCTGGCCCTCATCCACATCGTCAAGAAAGAGCTCGGCCTCAGCGACCGGGACTATCGCTGCCTGCTCCGGCGAGCGCCCGGGGTCAAGAGCGCCAAGGACCTCGACGAAGCCGGGTTCCGGACCCTCATGCGCTTCTTCGTCCGCAGCGATTATTACCGGGCCAACGCCTTCGGCATGACCCTGAAGCAGAAGATGTTCATCAAGGCCCTCGTGGGCCAGCTCGGCTGGGACCCGCAGCATCTCGCGAACTTCATCCACAAATACTACCAGCGGCCGGACCTCGACCACCTCAACCGCCAACAGGCCTCGAAGCTGATCGAATCGCTGAAGGCCATCCGCGGACACGGGGCTGCGGCCTAGAGGATCCTGATCCGAAAACCGATTCTCCTCGGCCGCCCCGCCGTGTCGTCGATCCGCCCGGTGGAACCCGGGCCGGCTCCTATCGGCGGAGCGTTAGGAGCTTCATCTCGGTTTCGCGGCGAGGCGAGCTCATGACATCTTCTCCTTCGCCGTAGAAGATCGTCTCCTCGCCGCGGCGAAGGCCTTCGATCACGGTCGGGATATATTCGGCCACGCTGATGCCCCGGAACGTCATCCCGGCGCGGTCGCGGCCCACCTTGTTGAGCCCGGTGTCGACCATCGGCGGCACGACCTCGACGACCCTGACAGGAGTTCCCTCGAGTTGCCGACGCAGGGCCAGCGTAAAGGTGTGCAGGGCGGCTTTCGTGGCGTTGTAGATCGCCGTCGCCGGCATGGGCATGAAGGCCAATCCTGAGCCCACGTTGATGACGGCCGACTCAGGCCGCCCCAGAAGATGCGGGAGGAAGAGCCTGACAAGCTCGATCGGGGCGCGGAGATTGATCTCGATCTCGTCGCCGTCGTCCGCCGGACAGTGGCCGAGCTTCAGATCGACGTCATATTGGATGCCCGCGTTGTTGACCAGGATGTCCAGGTCCGGGAAGCGGCGCAGCACCTGGTCCGCGAGCCTCCGGCGCTCGGCGTCCATACCCACGTCGCAGACGATTGAGGCCAGGCCGGGAAGCCTTGAGACCGCCTTTCCGAGATTCCCCGGATCACGGCCGCAGATGATCACTCGGCTGCCTTCCCGGACGAAGGCCTCGGCCAGGCCCAGGCCGATGCCGCTCGAGCCCCCCGTGATGAGGACGGTCCTTCCTGCCAGCTCCATATTGAACTCCTAGTTTTTGGCTGCGCGGCCGATCGTCAGACCGAACAGGGGCCTCATCGTATCCGGCAGGCCGAGTTTGGAGACGAACCCCAGGCGGTCACAATTGTGGAACCAGGCCGAGAGCCCGAGCGCCGCGGCCAAGAGAGAGGCGTTGCCGGCCATGAGCCCGGCGGCGGCAAAATAGTAGGACTTCTGGATCTCGGGGTCCTTGAGGCCGGGTTCCTGGAATCCGGCCGTGGCGTACTTGGTGATGTCGGCGGTGAAGATCAGGCGGACCGGGGCTTCGGCGCCGGCTCCCTGGCCGCGGCTGATGGCCAGGGCCCGCAGGTCCTCGGCCACAACCAGGTCCAGGCGATGGGCGTCCGGCTCGTAGAGATACAGTCCCCGCGGCAGTGCGACATAGAGGCGGATCTCCTGGGCGTTGCTCGCGGTGGCCGCTGTGCGGCCGCACCCGCCGAAAGGTCCATTCTCCGGACGGTTGATCCCGGCCGCAGCCCAAAGGAGATCGGCCAGGGTTTGACGGGTTAGGGGGCGCGAAGAAATCGTTCGGACGGTCCGCCTCCGCCACAGGGCGGCCAGCACGGACTGTCCGCCGTCCCGTCGGGGCGGCGGAAGGGCGATCGTCCGTTGCCGGGGTTGCGGTGAAGGCGGGCGCTCAAAGAGCGGGGTTTTCATCGATGTCTCCTCAGGGCCGGCCGGCCAGGGCGCGCTCACAATCGTCGAGGCGCTCGCCGACCGGCGGGTGCGAATAATACAGGATCTTGACCCAGCGGGCCGGATAGGCGTTGCTGAGATTGCGGTTGGCGAGGCCGGCCAGGGCCGCGATGAAGGCCCGGCCGTCGGGGACGTGGGTCACGGCATAGATGTCGGCCTGCTTCTCGAAACAGCGCGAGATGGAGTTGCCCAGCGGTCCGAAGACCGCCCCCACAACCGCCACGCCGACGGCGGCCATCATCGGGACAAGGGACATGTTGGCGCGTGGGGAGGCGAGGAAGGAGGCAGGAAAAGCGGCCCGCATGACGGCGTCGAGGGCGAAGAAGACCGCGACCTGTTCGACGGTCCCGGCGGCGATCCCCTTCCAGATGTGGCGGAATCGGAAGTGCCCGACCTCGTGGCCGATGACGCCGACGATCTCGGGGACGGTCATGCTCTTGACCAGCGTGTCGCCGAGGACGACGCGGCGCGTCCGGCCGAGCCCGGCCAGAAAGGCGTTCTCCTTGCGCGTGCGCCGGCTCATGTCCTCCTCGAAGAAGCCGCTGCTCTTAAGGCCCTCGCGGGCGAGGATGTCGAGAAGCGGGCGGGTCAGGGTTTCGTCCGTGATGGGTTTATAGCGATGGAAGATGGGGTCGATGATGACGGGCGCGAGGGTGGACATGACGACGCCGACGAGGGCCATGCCCAGCCCGGCGACCAGCCACCACCAGGGGCCGAAGCGGGCCATGACCAGGAGGAGAAGGGCGAGGCCGATCCACCCGAGAACGAGGCCGACTCCGAAGCCCTTGACCTGGTCCGTGAGCCATCCCGCTGGCGTCTGAGTTGAGAACCCCCACCTGTGCTCCCTGACATAGCCCGCAAAGAAGGCCAGGGGAAGGCCGAGGATCGTCATCCAGGCGAGAAGGGCCGCGCCGTAGATGATGAAGGCCCAGACGAAGGCGGGCAGGGACGCCAGACGGGCACTCGCCCCCAAAAAAAAGAACGCCAGAAGGAGGGCCAGCGAGAGCGCCGTCCCGGCCAGGCCGATGAGCCGCTTTTCGCGCTCGTACCGCCGGGCCAAAGCCTGTCGTTCCGGGTCAAGCAGCGGGTGCATTCCCTCCCCTCCCCTATCGAATCAACTGCCCGCCACTCTCATTTCTCAAGCGCAAGAATGCGGGAGGCTCGTCGCCAATGCCGCCTCTGCCGGGAGCGGTCAGCTCAGGGCGAAATCGACCGCGGCCGCGGCGTGGAGGGCCGTCGTGTCGAAGACCGGCACGGGGCTGTCCTTCTCCTTGACGAGAAGCGGGATCTCGGTGCAGCCGAGGATGACCCCCTGGGCGCCGCGCTTGACCAGGCCTTCGATGATCTTGACGTAGGCTTGGCGGGACTCCTCGCGAATGATCCCCCGGCCGAGCTCGTCGTAGATGACGGCGTGTACGACCTCCCGCTCGGGAGCGTCCGGCACCAGGACCTTCAGGCCGTGCGCTTTCTCCAGGCGCGTCCGATAGAAGTCCATCTCCATGGTGAAGCGCGTGCCGAGGAGCCCGACCGTACTCAGGCCCTGGGCTTTGACAGCCGACGCAGCCGCGTCGGCGATGTGGAGGATCGGGAGACGCACCGCCGCCTCGATATCCGGGACCAGCTGGTGCATGGTGTTCGCGCAGATGACGATCGCCTCGGCCCCCGCCTTCTCGAGCGTCCGGGCGGCCCCGACCATCAGCCGGCCGAGTCCGGTCCAGTCCCCGCGGTCCTGAAGGGCCTGGACGGGCGCGAAGTCGACCGAGACCATGACCATCGCGGCCGAGCTGTGGCCGCCCAGCCGCTCCTGGACGCCTTGGTTGATGAGCCGATAGTAGTCGACCGTCGAATGCCAGGTCGTGCCGCCGATGAGGCCGAGGGTCCTCATGGCAGCCCTTTATAGGCCTTTGCTCATGGCGTTCAGGAAGTCCTGGTTGGTCTTGGCCTTGCCGAGCTTGTCGATGAGGAGCTCGACGGCCTCGACCTCGTTCATCTGGCTGAGGACCTTGCGCAGGATCCAGATCCGGTTGAGGTCCTGCTCCTCGATGAGGAGCTCCTCCTTCCGGGTGCCGGAACGGCTGATGTCGATGGCCGGGAAGACGCGCTTGTCGACCAGGCGCCGGTCGAGATTGATCTCCATGTTGCCGGTGCCCTTGAATTCCTCGAAGATGACCTCGTCCATCCGGCTCCCGGTGTCGACCAAAGCCGTGGCCAGGATGGTCAGCGAGCCGCCCTCCTCGACTTTACGGGCCGAGCCGAAGAACTTCTTGGGCTTGTGCAGGGCGTTGGCATCGATGCCGCCCGACAGGACCTTGCCCGAGGGGGGCACGATCGAGTTGTGGGCCCGGGCCAGGCGCGTGATCGAGTCGAGGAGGATGACGACGTCGCGCTTGATCTCGACCAGGCGCTTGGCCTTCTCCAGGACGATATTGGCGACCTGGGCGTTGCGGGTCGGCGGCTCGTCGAAGGTCGAGGCCACGACCTCGCCGTTGACGCTCCGCTTGAAGTCCGTGACCTCTTCGGGCCGCTCGGCGATGAGCAGGACGATGAGGAAGATCTCGGGGTGGTTCTTCTCGATCGACTTGGCGATCGTCTTCAGGATCGTCGTCTTGCCGGCCCGGGGCGGCGAGACGATGAGGCCGCGCTGGCCCTTGCCGACGGGCGTCAGGAGCTCCATGACCCGGGCGTTCATGTTCTTGGGGTTTCCGTCCTGGAGCTTGATCATCTCGAAGGGATAGAGCGGCGTCAGGCTTTCGAAGTGGACGTTCCGGCGCTCCTCGATGATGACGTCGGGGTGCAAGAAGTTGACAGCCTCGATCTTGATCAGGGCGAAGTATTTCTCGCCGTTCTTGGGGGCCCGGACGACGCCCGAGATCGTGTCGCCCGTCCGCAGCTGGAACTTGCGGATCTGGGAAGGCGAGACGTAGATGTCGTCCTGGCTCGGCAGGTAGCTGAACTCGGGGGCCCGCAGGAAGCCGAAGCCGTCTTCCAGGCATTCGAGGACGCCTTCCGAGAAGAGCAGCCCCTGCTTCTTGGCCTGGGCCTCCAGGATCTTGAAGATGAGATGGTGTTTGCTCAATTCGTCGATCTCGTCGGCCGGCAGGCCGATGTCGGCCGCGAGCTGGGCCAGGGCGTCGAGGTCCTTGGCCTCGAGGTCGATCAGGTTGAATTCCCTGTTCGCGGGTGCGTATTCCGCGGCTTCAGTTTTCTTTGTTACCATGTGTGGTCTTTTTCTCCTCGTGGATTCAAGCTGAGATTATGTTGTCAAAAAGGGTGATCAGTTGGTCAGGGGCGGCTCCTTAGCCGCATCGTCGTCCGCCGTCCGGCCCGCCGGGCGCTCCGCCTCGGCCGGCTTCTTGTCGCGGCTCTCGGCGGGTTTCTTCGGCAGCTCGCGGGCCAGGGCGATCTTCAGGACCTCGTCCATCGTCTCGACGAGGTGAATGGTCATGCCCGACTTGAGGACCTTGGGCAGGTCCTTGAGGTCGGGCTGATTGTCCAGGGGCAGAATGGCTTCACGGATGCCTTCCCGGTAGGCGGCCAGGAGCTTTTCCTTGACGCCGCCGACGGGCAGGACCTTGCCCTTCAGCGTGATCTCGCCGGTCACGGCCACTTTCTTGCGGGCCGGGATGTCGGTCAGCAGGGAGATGATGGCCGTGGCAATGGTGATGCCGGCCGAGGGGCCTTCCTTGGGCGTCGAGCCTTCGGGGACGTGGACGTGGATGTCGAAGTTGCGGTGCAGGTCCGGGGCGATGCCAAGCTCGTAGATCTTGCCCCGGACGAACGAGAAGGCCGCCTGGGCCGATTCCTGCATGATCTCGCCGAGCTGGCCGGTCAAGGTGAAAGTGCCCTTGCCATGGACCTTCGTCGCCTCGAACCGCAGCAGCTCGCCGCCGAACTCGGTCCAGGCCATGCCGGTGCTGACCCCGATCTCGTCGTGCTGGTCGAACTCGGAGCGCCGGAACTTCGGGATGCCGAGATAGCTCTCGAGGTTCTTCGGGGTGATGTGCTCCCTGTGGTCCTTGCCCTTTTCGACGACCCGCTTCACGACCTTGCGGCAGACCGTCGTGATCTCCCGCTCGAGGTTGCGGACGCCGGCCTCGCGGGTGTAGCTGCGGATGAGCTTCGTCAGGGCGTGGTCGGAGAACTTGAGGTTGGCCTCGGTCAGGCCGTGGGCCTCCATCTGCTTGGGCAGGAGGAAGCGCTTGGCGATCTCGAGCTTCTCGTCCTCCGTGTAGCCCGGGATGCGGATGATCTCCATCCGGTCGATGAGCGGCTTGGGGATGCGATCGAGCATGTTGGCCGTGACGATGAACATGACCTGCGAGAGGTCGAAATCGGTGTCGATATAGTGGTCGAGGAAGGTGCCGTTCTGCTCGGGGTCCAGGACCTCCATCAGGGCCGAGGCCGGGTCGCCCCGGAAGTCCATGCTCATCTTGTCGACTTCGTCGAGCAGGAAGACCGGGTTCTTGGTCCCGCCCCTCTTGATCATCTGGATGATGCGGCCAGGGTAGGCGCCGATGTAGGTCCGCCGGTGGCCGCGGACCTCGGCTTCGTCGCGGACGCCGCCGAGCGATAGGCGGACGAATTTGCGCCCCGTGGCCCGGGCGATGGACTTGCCGAGCGAGCTCTTGCCCACGCCCGGCGGCCCGATCAGCCCGAGGATGACGCCTCGCGGGTTCTTGACGAGCTGGCGGATGGACAGGTACTCGAGGATGCGCTCCTTGACCTTGTCCAGGCCGTGATGGTCTTCGTTGAGGATGCGCTCCGCTTCCTTGAGGTCCCGTTTCTCGCGGGTCTTCTTGATCCACGGCAGGGAGATGAGCCAGTCGAGGTAGTTCCGGCTGACCGTGGCCTCGGCCGACATGGGCGGCATGGACTCGAGGCGCTCGATCTCCTTGTAGGCCTTCTCCTCGGCGTCGGGCTGCATCTTGGCCTTGGCCACCTTCTGGCGCAGCTCCTCGATCTCGTTGGGCTGGTCGTCCTTGCGGCCGCCCGGGGCGCCCGGCGGAAAGGGCTTCTGGCCCGCCCCGACCGGCTGGTCCTTGAAGGCGCCCCGCCGCCGGGCCGCGGCCCGGTTGGGGTCCTTCTGATAGGCCGAATGGATCTTCAGGATCTCGTTCTCGAGGACGTAGTTGAGCCGCCTCAGGCGCTCGAAGCTGTTGACCGTCTCGAGGAGGTTCTGCTTTTCCTCGAGGGGCATGTAGACGTGGGAGGCGATGATGTCGGTGATCCGCTCCGGCGTGTTCTCCCGGAGGGCGGGGATGATCGAATCGAGGTTGGTGTTCTGGTTGAGCTTGAGGTAATCCTCGAACAGGGCCAGGACCCGCTTGAGGAGCTCCCGGGACTCGGGCAGGTGGTCGTCGACCTCTTTGATGCCCTTGGCCAGGATCTGGTAGAAGGGGTAGGTGCTCAGGTACTCGACGATGCGGGCCCGGCCCTTGCCCTCGACGATGACCTTCATGTTCCGGTCGTCGCTCTTGATCGTCCGGATGATCTTGGCCGTGACCCCGACCGAGTAGATGTCCTTGGGGGCCGGGTTGTCGATCGAGGCGTCCATCTGGGCCGCCAGGAAGATCATCTTGTCCTTCTCGGCCGCCTTTTCCAGGGCCTGGATGGACGAGGACCGGCCGACGATGAAGGGCACGAGGGTCGCTGGGAACACGACGAGGTCCCTCAGAGGGATCAGCGGGATGTTTCTGAGGACCTCGGTGTGTTCGTTGGAATCCTGCATCAATTATGCTCCAGGCTCCCGGGGGCCATGGCCGGCTCAGGCATGCGGCTCCGTTGCTTTCTGAAGGGCCGATTTATCCTCGATATGGCACGCTCATCAGACGAGCTGTGGGGTTTGGAAGCCTAGGTCAACTCATTATAGCGTTTTTCATCAGAAAGTCAACTGTCTTACGGAAGAGCAGGTTTTCGACCATTTCCTCCCGGCGGGACTCCTCCCGGCGGATCAGATCGGCCAGGGCGGCTTCCTGGATGTTATTCGCCTGGGCCAAGTTACGAATCTCGGCCTGGATCTCCGCCTCGGCCACCTTGAAGCCCTCCTTGTCGGCGATCTTCTCCAGGATGAGGTGGTTCTTCAGGTGGTCAACGGCCTGGCGCCGGGCCTCGGTCCGGAGGACTTCCAGGGCTTCGGGGGCCACCCCATGGTCCCGGTAGGCCGAAAGGAGCCGGCGCAGGATGGCCAGGGATTCCTCCTCGACGGCCGATTTGGGGAGCTCCAGGGTGATCTTGTCGGCGATGGCCTTGAGGACCTCGGAGGCGGCCTCGTTCTGGCTGGCCCGCTCCCGGGCGGCCAGGAGCTCCTGGCGGACCCCGTCCTTGAGGGCCTGGAGGCCTTCCTTCGCGCCGAGGCTCTTGGCGAACTCGTCATCGAGCTCCGGCAGCTTCTTTTCCTTGAGTTCCTTGAGCTTGAGGCTGTAGGCGATCGTCTTACCGGCGACTCGCTTGTTCCCGTGCTCCTTGGGATAAGCGACCTCGAAGGCCCTTTCCTCCCCCGGCGTCATGCCCTGGATCTTCTCGTTCAAGGCCGGCTCGTTCTCGGCGTGCCCGGCGAGAACGACGGCCTTCTCGACGGGCAGGAGGCGCTTGGTTCTGGCGTCCCGGCCCTGCATCTCGACGACGGCGTAGTCGCCGTCGGCGACGCCCCGGCCCTCGACCGGGACGTATTCGGCGGCCCGGGCGCGGAGGTCCTCGAGCGCCTTTTCGAGGTCGGCGTCGGCCACGACCGCGGACTTCTTCCGGACCTGGACCGACCGGTAATCAGGCAACTCGAAATCGGGCAGGACCTCGAAAGAGGCCGTGGCCCGAAGGGGCTGGCCGTCCTCGTGCTTCAGGTCCTTGAGCTCGGGCACGTTGACCGGCTTCAGATGGAGGCCCCGCAACTCCTCTTCCAGGACGCGCGGGATGAGCGCGTCGTAGACGTCGTGGCGGATCTCGTGGTCGAAGAGGGCCTTCACCCGCTCGCGGGGGGCGTGGCCTTTGCGGAAGCCGTCGAGCTTGGCTTTGGCCGTGTACTCGCCGAGGACGCGCTCGTATTCCGCGGCAAATTCGGAGTCCGGGATCTCGAGCTCGATCTCCTTGCGGCTCGGGCTGAGATCGGTCAGCTTGCTCTGTCGGGTCGATGAGGAGGTCATGGTTCTATCTCTTTCATGGGCCGGGGGCCGTCCGGGCGACCCGGGACATCAGTAGGCAGAGCGGGACTCGAACCCGCACTCCTTCATCAGGAACTAGGTCCTAAGCCTAGCGCGTCTGCCAATTCCGCCATCTGCCCTTTCGCGCGGGACGGCCGGGCCGGCGCCGCCCGTCAACGGATGTGCTTTTTGATCTTCTCGGCCATGGCCGGATCGACGGCCACCAGCTTGTTGTAGATCTCCTTGGCGCTATACATATCCTTCAAATTGATATAGACGATCGCCAGGTTGGCCAGGGCCACGCTGCTGTCTGGCTTGAGCTCGACGGCCTTCTTCAGGGGCTCCAGGGCGGCTTCGTAGTTCTTGGCCTGGATGTAGGCCACCCCGACGTTCAACGGCCCGGAGGCGTCCTCGGGGGTCAGCTCGGCATACTTCTTGTAGGCCTCGGCGGCTTCCTTGAATTTCTTGGCGTTGAAATACGACGAGCCGATCTGGTACCAGGCGTGCGGGAAGTCGGGCTTGACGGCCAGGGCCTGCTGGAAGGCGGCCACGGCGTTGTCATAGTCCGGCACCTTGAAATAAGCCAGGCCGAGATAATAGAAGTTGGTCTCGTTCTTGGGATCGAGCTCGATGATCTTCTTGAGCGGCCCGACGGCCTTGCCGAACTTGCCGGCCCCGTCATACATCTGGTAGGCCTGGCGGTAGTAGGTCTTGGCCTCGTTCGGGTTCAGGCCGGCCATGGCGTTGTAAACGGCCTCGGCATCCTCGAGCTTGCCGGCCTTGGCGTAAGCGGCGGCCAGGGCGTCGCGGACCTTGATGTCCTTGGGCTGGCCTTTCTGGGCCTCGAGGAGGGCGGCGATGGCCGCATCGTATTCGCCGGTGCCGGTCCGGCAGATGCCGAGCCGGAACTGGGCGTTCCAGACCTCGGCCGGCCCGGACGCGATATACTTTTCATAAGAGGCGGCCGCCTTGGGAAAATCGGGGATGGCCTCGTAAGCGCTGGCGAGGTCGAACAGGGCCTCTTTTCCGGAGTAGCCCATGGCGACCGCCTTTTCCAGGGCGTCCGCGGCCTCCTTGTATTTGGTCTGCTTGTAGAGGATGGTGCCAAGGCCGTAGAAGGCGTCGGCCCGGTTCGGATCGATCTCGGTCGCCTTCTGAAAGGCGGCCACGGCCTCGGTGTAGTCCCTTTGCCGGGTGTAGATGTCGGCCAGCAGCAGCTGCGTCGCGAGGTCGGACGGATTGAGCTTGACGGCCTTTTCGAGGTGGAGGCGGGCCGTCATCTGCTCGTCCAGGCCCAAGGCGGCCCGGCCGGCGAAGTTATTGCCTTCGACCGACTCGAGGAAGTTCTCCGGGGTCTGCCCCTTGAAGGGATCGACCTTGCCCGACCGGGCCACGCTGGCGATCTCGGCGACAGGCAGGCCGAACTTGAGGCCCCGGTCGCCGACGAACATCATCCCGACGAGCTGGCCGTTAACGTCAACGAGCGGGCCGCCTCGGAACTGGTCCGGACAGGGCATGCTGAGCTCGAGGACCTTCCCCAAGGGGCCGAGATCCACGACCTTGCGGAAGGTGCCCTCGGAGATGACGACCTGGCCCGCCTCGTTCGAGCCCAGGCCGAACAGGCGCGCGCCAGCGGTCAGGTTCTCGATCGCACCGACAGGCAGGGCCGCGAGCTTGCCCTTGAGCTTGAGGAGGGCGATGTCGTGGCCCTTGTCGACGCCGAGAAGGCCGTCGAACTTGGCTTTCTTGCCCTTGATGGTCATGCCCTCGACGTCAAAAGCCTGGGAAATGACGTGGTAGTTCGTGACAACGACGTCCTCGCCGAAGGCGAATCCCGACCCTTTCAGGATCTCGGCCTTGTCCGAGCCGTAGCTGACCAGAGCGAGCACGCTCGACCCGGCCTTGCCGATGACAGCGTTCGCCTCCTCGGTTTGGGCGGCCACCCAGGGAGCGGCAAGAACGAGGAAGCCTATCAGGCCCATACAAGCTTTGCGGAATCTCATCTTCGATTCCTCCTTCTCAGAGGGGAATGCGGTGCGCACACAGAGCGCCCTACCTAATTTACCGGAGGTCCTCGCCTTCTGTCAACGAAAAGCGGAAGTTGCTAGAATAGGCCTATGTCGACGCCGTTCGGCCCCCGGACCGTCCGCCGGGTCTGGCTCCTGACGCTGGCCGGCATCGCCGTCTGGCTGACGGCCATTTTCGCCGCTCCCTGGCTCCTCGCCCGGGGCGCGCCGGGCGCGGCCCGGTTCATCTACGGCGTTTTCTCCCCGACCTGCCATCAGATCCCGGACCGCTGCTTTGCCTTGTACGGCCGCCCGCTCGCGGTCTGCGGCCGTTGCCTGGGCATTTACGCCGGTTTCGCCGCGGGCCTCGTCTTTTACCCCCTCTTTCTGGGATTCCGCAGGCTCTCTCTCCCGCGGCCCGCCCTGTTCGCGGCCATGTCCCTCCCCATGGCCGTCGACGCCATCGGCGGCATCCTGGGATTGTGGAGGAGCCCCATCGGCCTCCGCTTCGCGACGGGCCTGGTCTGGGGGATGCTCCTCCCCTACTATTTCGTCCCGGGGGCGGCCGATTTCCTCCGCATCCGCGCCGAACGCCGGCGGGCCCGCGCACTTGAAATCCAGGCCCCGAGAACATAGAATAAGCCCCGGCCGCCAAGTGGAGGACCCATGAACGCCCAGAGACCCGAATATTTCCGGCCCGCCCTGATCGCCGGGGCCGTCGCCGGGATCCTGTCCGGGTTGCCGTTCGTCGGCGCCGGGAACTGCCTCTGCTGCCTCTGGATCGTCGGCGGGGCGGCGGTCGCCGCCAAGATGCTCGCCGCCGCGACGCCGGGCCCGCTCAAGGCGGGCGATGGCGCGGTCGTCGGCGCCCTGACCGGCATCGTCGCCGCTGTCGCCGACGCCCTCATCGGCATCCCGCTCCGCTCCTTCAACCTGGGCCTGGCGCGGAGCATCCTGGACAAAGCCGCGGAGATGGGCGGTCCGATGCCCTCCGGGCTCAATGACATCCTCAACCAGAGCGGGGGCGTCCTTTCGCCGGGCTGGTTCCTCCTCGGACTTTTTGTCTCGGCCGGGATCTTCGCCGCCGTCGGCGCCCTGGGCGGGATCATCGGGATCTCCCTGTTCGCCAAGAAAGCCCAGCCGCCGGGGGCCATGCCGCCAGGCCCGGCCGCGCCCCCTCCCCCGGCAGGACCGACACATGCGGCTTAAGACCAGGGTCATCGTCAATCCGGCTTCTAATAAGGGCCGGACCCGCAAGCGCTGGGGCGAGATCCGCGAGGGTCTGAGGCATTTCATCCGCGAGTTCAAATACGAGTTCACCGAGCAGCCTCTTCACGCCACCGACCTGGCCCGCGAGGCCCTCAAGGACGGCACCGAGCTCGTCATCGGCGTCGGCGGCGACGGGACGCTCAACGAGATCGCCAACGGATTTTACGAGGACCGCCGCATCATCAATCCCGACGCGGCGCTGGGCGTCGTGCCCGCCGGAACGGGCTGCGACCTGATCAAGAGCCTGAGCATCCCGGTCGAGCTCAAGGGCGCCCTCAAGGTCCTGACCGACGCTCCGGGCGTTCGCATGGACGTGGGCAAGGTCAGCTACCGGCTGGAGGGCGGCGGGCTCGAGGAGCGTTATTTCCTCAACGTCGCCGACTTCGGCTTAGGCGGCGAGGTCGTGCAGGCCGTCAACGAGCGCCGCCTGCGGAGGAAAGCCTCGTCCTACGTCCGCTGCCTGGTCACGACCATGATCCGCTACAAGAACAAGCGGGTCCGCATCCGTGTCGACCGCGAGGACCTGCCGGACGGAGAGTACCTGATCGGCGCCATCGCCAACGGCAAGATCTTCGGCAAGGGCATGAAGATCGCCCCGGACGCCCGCCTGGATGACGGCCTCTTCGACAGCGTCCTCGTGCGGGGCTTCCGCTTCGCGGAGTTCTGCCGCCACGGCTGGAAGCTCATGAACGGCAGCCACGTCACGCATCCCAAGGTCCGCGTCGCGCGCGGCCGCCGGGTCGAGGCCTGGCCCGCGGAGGGCGAGGACGTGCTCCTCGAGCTCGACGGCGATCTCGTCGGCCGGCTTCCGGCGACGTTCGAGATCTTTCCCCGCGATCTGCTCATCCGGGGCTTCCTTCAGCCGGCCCGCTGATGGGAAATATCCGGATAGGGTGTTTACTTTTTTCTTGCTGAGTCCGGATCATTCACCAATATCGTCTTCCCGTTCTCGTCCTTGACCATGAAGGTCGGGTTCTTGGATGTCACCGTCGGCTTTTTATAGGTCCGCATGATGCCGGCGATATAGGCCTTCGTTTCGGGATAGGGCGGGACGCCTTTGTATTTCCGCACCGCTTCCTGGCCGGCGTTGTAGGCCGCCAGCACCAGCGACGTCTTGCCGTAGAGCCTCACGAGCTCCTTGAGGTACTTAACCCCGCCCTCGATGTTTTGGGCCGGGTCGAAGACGTTCTGAACGCCATACTGCGCGGCCGTCGCCGGCATGAGCTGCATCAGCCCCATGGCTCCCGCCGACGAGATGGCAAAGGCGTCATAATTGGATTCGGCCCGGATGACGAGGTGGACGAGCTCGGGGTCGATGCCGTGCTTGCCGGCCACTTTCTTGACGATCGGGCCGTAGAGCTTGCGCAGGTCGGCCTCTCCGGCGCCGAACAGGCTCGTCATCAAGGCCAGGAGGGCCAGGGCCGCAAGGGTTCGCTGGACGGTCTTCATCGCCGGTTGCTCGGACCTATATTGGCAAAAAGGACCCGGATTGGCAATCCCCGCCGGGGGTGAATCGAGGGGTCAGCCGGCCAGCCGCTCGACCAGACCCGGGACAAGCTCCAGCGCCGTGTCGAGCTCGCCCGTCTTCGAACCGCCCGACTGGGCGAAATCGGGCCGTCCCCCTCCCCCGCCGCCGATCGCCGGAGCCAGCTCCTTGATCAGGGCCCCGGCCTGGATGCGGCCGGTGAGGTCCTTGGTCACCGAGGCGACGATGAAGGCCTTGCCGCCGGTGACGGCGCCGAGCACAACGATCCCACTTTTGAGTTTGCTCTTGAGGTCGTCCGACTTTTCTCTGAGCTCAGCCATGCCCAGGCCGTCAAAACGTCTGATCTCGACGAGGATCCCCTTGACGGACTTCATGACCGTGGCTTCGGCTTTCAAGCCGCCCAGTTTTTCTCTTCGAAGGTCCTTGTTCTCTTTTTCCAGCTCCTCGGCCCGGGCCTGGAGCTTCTCCAGCCGGGCCGGCAGGTCCTTGCGCCCGACGCCGAGGCTTCGCTCCATGCCGGCGAGGGTCTCCTCGAGCTCCCGGACGTAGAGGGCGGCCGCCTCTCCGGTCACGGCCTCGATGCGCCGCATACCCGCCGCCACGCTCGACTCCGAGACGATCTTGAACAGCCCGATCTGGCCCGTGGCCCGGACATGGACGCCGCCGCAGAGCTCCTTGCTGAAGTCGCCGATGCCGACGATCCGGACCGATTCGCCGTACTTCTCCTCGAAAATGGCCATGGCCCCCGCGCGCAGCCCTTCCTCGAGCGACGTGACCCGCGTTTCGAGGGCGGTGTCGTCCCGGATCCGGTCGTTGACGATCTCCTCGACCCGCCGGACCTCCTCGGGGGTGAGGGCGGTGAAGTGGGTGAAATCGAACCGCAGCCGGTCGGGCGAGACGAGCGACCCGGCCTGCTTGACATGGTCCCCTAGGACCTGGCGCAGGGCCGCATGCAGAAGATGGGTGGCCGTGTGGTTGTTCGAGATCGACTGGCGGCGGACGAGGTCGGGCCGGGTGTCGACGCGGTCACCCTCCCTGAGCCCGCCCGAGAGCATCTTGACGGCGTGGGCGATGATCTCCGGGGTCGCGAAGAAGACGTTCTCGACCACGGCCGCGGCCACGGCGCTTTGCAGCGTGCCCGTGTCACCGACCTGGCCGCCGGCCTCGGCGTAGAAGGGCGTCTCCTCGAGGATGACCTCTCCGGCGTCGCCAGCCCGCAGCGCGTCCACGCGCCGGCCGTCCTTGAGCACGCCGATCACCCGGACGTCCGGGATCTCGGTCATCTCGTGGACGCAGGCCCGTACCTTGGATCCGCGGAACACATCGTAGACCTGCTTCTCGCGGCGCTTGGCCTCGCCTTTCCACGACAGACGGGCCCGCCGCTTCTGCTCCTCGAGCTCGCGGCGGAAGCCGGCCTCGTCGACCGTGAGCGACCTCTCCCGGGCCAGCTCCTGCGACAGGTCGAGCGGGAAGCCGAACGTGTCGTAGAGCCGGAAGGCCTTTTCGCCGGCGAGCACCGTCTCGCCCCCGGCGCGCGTCTCCTCGACGGCTTGATCGAAGAAACGGAGGCCCGAGGCCAGGGTGTGGGCGAACCGCTCCTCCTCGGCCAGGCAGACCTTGGAGATGTACTCGGCCGAGCCGAGCAGCTCGGGGTAGGCGTCCTTCATGACGTCGACGACGCGGCCGACGAGCTCATAGAGGAACGGCCGGTCGATGCCGATGAGGTTGCCCTGGCGGCAGGCGCGCCGGATGATCCGCCGCAGGACATAGCCCCGGCCGTCGTTCGCCGGCGAGATGCCGTCACCGATGAGGAAGGTCACGGCCCGAACATGGTCGGCGATGACCCGGATGGCGATGTCTCCGTCGTCGCCCGACGGGTATTCCCGCTTGGCCGTTTCGGCCGCGCTCTCGATCAGGGGCGCGAAGAGGTCGGTCTCGAAGTTGCTCCGTTTCCCCTGGACGACGGCGGCGATGCGCTCGAGGCCCATGCCCGTGTCGATCGACGGCGAGGGCAACGGCCTCAGGACACCGTCGGCGCCCTGCTCGAACTCCATGAAGACGAGGTTCCAGAGCTCGACGAAGCGGTTGCTGCCCTTTTCAATCAGCAGGAACGGCTCGCCGTCCTCGATATCGGCGCCAAGGTCGTAGTGGATCTCGGAGCACGGGCCGCAGGGCCCGGTGTCGCCCATGGCCCAGAAGTTGTCCTTCTTGCCGTAGCGGAAGATCCGGTCCCGGGGAACGCCGATGTCCTCGGCCCAGATGCGGAAAGCCTCATCGTCATCCAGGTAGACCGTCGCGTAAAGGCGGTCCTTCGGAAGGGCGAAGACGCGGGTGACGAGATCCCAGGCGTAGGCCACGGCCTCGCGCTTGAAGTAGTCCCCGAACGAGAAGTTGCCGAGCATCTCGAAGAAGGTGTGGTGCTTGGCCGTACGGCCGACGGTCTCGAGATCGTTGTGCTTGCCGCTGACGCGCATGCACTTCTGGACCGTGGCCGCCCGGTTGTAGCCGCGCTTCTCGAGGCCCAGGAAGACGTTCTTGAACTGGTTCATCCCGGCGTTGTTGAACAGGATGGTCGGGTCGTCCTTGGGCAGGAGCGACGAGCTCCGGACGACTCGGTGGCCGCGCTCGGCGAAGAAGGCGAGGAAGGTCTCGCGGACGCGCTGGGCCGTCATCACTTCTCTTCTTCCGGCGTCTCCCCTTCGGCCCGTTCGACCTTGCTCATGCCCTTCTCCATCTCCTCGGTGGCGATGTCGAGGGTGGACTGGATGCCCATGATGCGGAGCTTGAAATTGTCGGGGTTGGACGAATACTTCATCCCCTGCTCGAAGGAGATGTAGCCGTCCCGGTAGAGCTGGTAGATGGACTGGTCGAAGGTCTGCATCCCGTACTGCGAGACGCCGGCCGTGATGGCGTCGCGGATGAGGCCCGTCTTGTCCTTCTCGGCGATGCACTCCTGGATGTACGGGGTGGCGACCATGACCTCGACGGCCGGGACGCGGCCCTGGCCGTCCATCCGGGGGATGAGGCGCATGGAGATGATGGCCTTGAGGATCGAGGCCAGCTGCAGCCGGACCTGGCGCTGGTGGTGCGGCGGGAAGACGGAGATGATGCGGTTGATGCTCTCCGGCGCGTCGAGGGTGTGGAGGGTGCTCAGGACGAGGTGCCCCGTCTCGGCGGCCAGCAGGGCCGTGTCGATCGTGTCGAGGTCGCGCATCTCGCCGACGAGGATGACGTCGGGGTCCTCGCGGAGGCAGCCGCGCAGGCCTCGCGAGAAGCTCGTGACATCCATGCCGACCTCGCGCTGGCTGATGGTGCTTTTCTTGTCCTTGTGGAGGTATTCGATCGGGTCCTCGATGGTGATGATGTTCTCGCGGCGGAAGGTGTTGATGTAATCGACCATGGCCGCCAGGCTCGTCGTCTTGCCGCTGCCCGTCGTGCCGGTGACGAGGACGAGGCCGCGCTGATAGAAGGCGACCTTCTCCAGGACCTCGGGCAGGAGCAGCTGCCGGATGCTCTTGATCTCGAGGGGGATGATGCGCAGGGCGATGGCCAGCGAGCCGCGCTGATGGTAGATGCTGCCGCGGAAGCGGCCGAAGCCGGGCAGGCTGTAGGCCAGGTCGAGATCGAGGTCCTCGGCCAGGCACTTCCGCTGGAAATCGGTCATCATCTGGTTGGCCAGCTCCTCGCAGTCCGGCGGCGAGAGCCGGGGGTAGCCGGTGAGCGGCGTCAGGGTCCCATGGACCCGGATCATGGGGTTGTTGCCGGCCTTGAAGTGCAGGTCCGACGCGTCCCGCTCGATCGCGATCTTCAGGAATTCATCGATGACCATGAGAACCTCCTCGCGCTCCGTCTCAGACGAACGTCAGCCAGCCGTGTTCGTCCTTGCCGCGGCCTTCGACGACGTCGAAGTAGGCCGTTTGGACCTTCTCGGTCAGAGGGCCGCGCTTGCCGTTGCCGATGGTGATCTTGTCGATGGACCGGATGGGCGTGACCTCGGCCGCTGAGCCCGTGAAAAAGACCTCGTCGGCGATATACAGCATCTCCCGGGGGATGGTCTCCTCGACGACGCGGAAGCCCATGTCGCGGAACAGGGTCATGACCGAGTCGCGGGTGATGCCCGGCAGGACCGAGGACGACAGCGGCGGCGTCAGGACCGTGCCGTTGAGGACCAGGAACAGGTTCTCGCCGCTGCCTTCGCTAATGTGGCCCCGGATGTTCAGGGCGATGCCCTCCTCGTAGCCGTCGAGGAGGGCCTCCATCTTGATGAGCTGGGAGTTCATGTAGTTGGCCCCGGCCTTGGCCAGAGCCGGGAAGGTGTTCGGGGCCATGCGCTGCCAGGTCGAGACTTTGACGTCGACGCCGGCCTCCATGGCCTCCGGGCCGAGATATTTCCCCCATTCCCAGACCATGACCGCGCAATCGACGGGGTTGGGGAACGGGTTCACGCCGAGGGTATTGTAGCCGCGGTAGATGATCGGGCGGATGTAGCAGGCCTTGAGCTTGTTGGCCCGGACGCAGTCGACGATGCCCTGGTTGAACTCCGCCTGGGTGTACGGGACCTCCATGCGGTAGATCTTGCAGGAGTTGTAGAGCCGCTTGGTGTGGTCCGGGAGCCGGAAGATCGCCGTGCCCTTGGGGGTGTCGTAGGCCCTCAGGCCTTCGAAGAGCGAGCTCCCGTAGTGGATGACGTGGGACGCCAGGTGGATCGTGGCGTCCTTCCACGGGATCAGCTGGCCGTTCTTCCAGACGACGCTCGTTTCCGAAAATGGGCTCATGCACCGCTCCTTGATCGTTCTCGCAGGGTTGGTTCTCGAGGCCCCATCGTATATCATCGGCCGCGGTTAAGTCAATCGCCTCCAGGGGGGAAACCTGGGCTGTCCATAGAAACGCCGGGTTTCTCGAACTTTCTTAAAAAAAGCCAAGATACGGCGTTTCTACCCTTCGGGCAAGCCGATCCGGCCGCATCTGCTTCGTTGCAAAGGCTCTCAGTACTCCGAGTACAGCTCGCCTTTGGCGCCTCGCATCTGCAGCCGCCTCGACTCGTGTACAGCCCAGGTTACATGGCGAGGGTCAGACGGTTTCGCCGCAGTAGGGACAGGCCCGCGACCGGGGCGGGAGGGGCCGGCGGCAGTTCCAGCAGAGGGCCGTCGTCTTCTGCTCCCGGGCCTTGATCCGGAGCATGATGTCGTCGATCTCTGAGGTCTTGGGCGTATGGCCTTTGTAGAGCGACAAGTCACGGATGATCTCGGAAGCGCTCTGGTAGCGCTCCTCGACCTTCGGCGCCAGGGCCTTCATGATGATGGCGTCGATCTCGCGCGGGACGCGGCCGTTCTTGATCCGCGGCGGCGTGATCTTGCCCTGTTGGGCCCGCTCCAGGATCTTGAACGGGTCCGGGTCGAAGATCGGCGGCCGGCCGATGATCATCTCGTAGAAGATGCAGCCGAGGGAATAGAGATCGGCCGCGTAGGAGGCCTTGCCCATGAACTGCTCGGGGGCCATGTAGGGCGGCGAGCCGATCCGCGTCGAGGCGTAGGGCACGGCGTTGAGCCAGGCCGATGTCCCGAAATCGGTGATCTTGGCCGTGCCGTCCTCCGAGACGATGATGTTCGACGGCCGGAGGTCGCGATGGATGATCTTGGCCTTGTGGGCGTGATCGACGCCGTACGAGACCTGTTTGATGAAGTCGATGGCCTGCTCGATGCCGAGGATGCGCTCCTTCTCCAGGATCTTCTCCAAGGTCGGGCCTTTGACGTATTCCATGACCATGAAGAAGACGTTCTTCTCCTTCTCGGCGGCCAGCATCCGGACGATGTTCGGATGGCTCAGGGCCGCCTGGAGGCGAGGCTCTTTGAGCAGCTTGTAGAGCTCGGCCGACTGCTTGTGCGGCACCTTGATCGCCACCCGGATGTCGAGCCACGTGTCCTTGGCCAGGTAGACCGAGCCGAAGCCGCCGCTGCCCAGAGAGCGGATGATCTCGTATTTCCCGACCTTCTGCCCTTGAAGGAACATGTCAGTCGTTCCAGAAATGGGCGATCATGGCCGCTCCGGCCAGGGCCGCCGTCTCGGCCCGCAGGATGCGGTCGCCGAGGGACACGGCTTCGAACCCGGCCCGGCGGATCGTCTCTTCTTCGCCTGCGGTCCATCCGCCTTTGGGACCGACAAGCAGGATCACGCGCGCGGGCGTCCCGGCCCCGCTCCCCGGCCCCTCGCAGAGGACGTCCTTCAAAGGGCGCCCGCCGTGCTCGCTCAAAAAGAGCCGCCGGGCCGGGCCGGACTCGCCCAGGAGCTCCTTGAGCGGCCGCGGCGGGAGGACCTCGGTCAGGAACGATGCCTTGCATTGCTTGGCCGCCTCGCGGACGATCCGCCGCCAGCGCTCAAGCTTGCGGTCGGTCCGCTCGCCGGCCGCTTTGCACGACCTCGCGCTGACGATCGGCCGGATCTCGGAGCAGCCGAGCTCGGCCGCCTTCTCGATCACGATCTCGAGCGTTTTCGCCTCGACGAGGCCCGGGGCCAGGACGATCGTCGTCCGGGGACGCTCCGGGGCCTCGACCGCGAGCACGGCGACCTCGGTCGACCCCGGCCCGACCTTCTCGACGCGGGCCCGTGAGCGGCGGCCGCGGCCGACGAACACCCAGATCTCTTCGCCCTCCCGGACGCGCGCCGTCTTGGCCAGATGACGATGCTCCCTGCCCCGGAGAACGATCCGGGCGGCGCCCTCCGGGATTTGGGGGACAAAAAACTGGTTGGCGGTCACGCTTCTCGACGCCTCACTGGAAGATGTTCTTAAACTTGTGTACGACCGACTTGTCGACCGACTCGATATCCTCGCCGCGGAGCTCGGCGAGCTTCGCCAACAGGGCCCTTTGCTCCTTGGACAGGCTGTCGGGCGTGCGCACGAGCACCTTGACGAAAAGATCGCCCTTGCGGCGGCCGGACACGTCCTGGATGCCCTGGCCTTTGATCCGCAGGATCTCGCCCGGCTGGGTCCCGGCCGCGATCTTGAGGACCTCGGCCCCTTCGAGCGTCGGGATCTCGATCCGGGCCCCCAGGGCGGCCTGGGTGAAGGAAATGGTGATCCCGCAGGCAAGGTCGTTCCCCTCCCGCTCGAAGAAAGAGTGCTTGCGGACGCGGGTCATGACATAAAGGTCGCCCGGGGGCATGCCTTCGTCGCCGGCCTCCCCCTCCCCCACCAGCCTCAGCCGCGATCCGTCTTCGACGCCGGCCGGGATGCGGACCTTGAGGGCCCGTTTCTCCCGCACATGCCCCTTGCCCTGGCAGTCCTCGCAAGGCGACGGGTTGATCTCGCCCTCGCCCTGGCAGCGGGGGCAGGTCCGGGCCATGGTGAAGAACCCCTGCTGAAAGCGGACCTGGCCGTGGCCGCCGCAGGTGGGGCAGGCCGCGGTCTGCGTGCCGGGCTTTCGCCGGGTGCCGCCGCAGACCGGACATTTCTCGGCCCGCGTGAGCTTGATCTCTTTTTCGACGCCGCGGGCCGCCTCTTCGAGGCTGATCTCGACCTCGAGCGCGAGGTCGCGGCCCCGGCTGCGGCGGGACCCCCGGCTGCGCTCGCGGCCCCCGAAGAGATCGCCGAAACCGAAGCCGAAGAAGTTCCCGAGGATGTCCTCGAAGTCCTCGAAGACCGACGGATCGAAGCCGGAAAAGCCCTGGCCTCGCAGCCCGTCCGCGCCGAAGCGGTCGTAGACGGACCGTTTCTCTGCGTCGCTCAGGACGCTGTAGGCCTCGGCTGCCTCCTTGAACTTCTCCTCGGCGTCCTTGTTCCCGGGGTTGCGGTCGGGATGGTGCTTGAGGGCCAGCTGCCGGTAGGCCTTCTTGATCTCCTCGGGCGGCGCGTCGCGGGCCACGCCGAGGATGCGATAATAATCCTTGTCAGGCATCGGCGCCTTTCCGTGACGCCTTGGCCGCCTCCCGGCGCTTCAAGGCCGCGACCTCCGCCGCCGAAAGTCCCGACGAGGGCCGGACCTCGATCCTCTGCCCCAGGCCCGTCTCCTTGTCCTTGGCCGAAACCCGGACCAGGCCGTCGGCGTCGATCTCGAAGGTCACGTCGATCTGCGGCACGCCGGCGGGGGCCGGCTCGATGCCGACCAGCTCGAAGACGGCCAGGGACTTGTTCATGGACGCCAGGAACCCTTCGCCCTGGAGGACGTGGATGCGGACCCGCCGCTGGTTGTGCTCGACGGTCGTGAAGGCCTTGACCTTCCGCGTCGGAATCGTCGTGTTCTTCTCGATGATCATCTCGTAGCCATCGTTCTCGGTCTCGATGCCGAGGGCGAACGGCGTGACGTCGAGCAGGAGGACCAGGTCGCGTACCTGGCCTTCGATGATCCCCGATTGGATGGCCGCGCCCATGGCCACGACCTGGTCGGGATCGACCTTCTCCTCCGGGGCGCGACCAAAGAACTTGGTCACCCGCTCCTTGACCAGGGGCATCCGGGTCTGGCCGCCGACGAGGATAACATGGTCGATCCCGTCGGCCGTCAGCTTGGCGTCCGTCAGGGCTTGCTCGATGTGCGGCAGCGTCCGCTCGACGAGGTCGGCGGTCATGGCCTCGAACGTCGGCCGGCTGAGCGTCCGGCGGATGTGGCTCGAACGCGACGTGTCGGAGACGATGAACGGCAGGTTGATCTCCGTCTCTCCGGTGAAAGAGAGCTCCCGCTTGGCCTTCTCGGCGGCCTCTTTCAGACGCTGAAGGGCGAGTTTGTCGGCGCTGAGGTCGGTCCCGGCCTCGGCCCGGAAGCTCGTCACGAGCCACTCCAGGATGCGGTTGTCGAAGTCCTCGCCGCCGAGGTAGGAATCGCCGTTCGTGGCCAGGACGTTGAAGACGCCGTCGTGCGCTTCCAGGATGGTGATGTCGAACGTGCCGCCGCCGAGATCATACACGGCCGCCAGGCCGTTCGTCTTGGCGTTGAGGCCGTAGGCCAGGCCGGCGGCCGTCGGCTCGTTGATGACCCGCAGGACCTCGAGGCTGCAGATCGCGGCGGCGTCCTTAGTCGCCTGCCTCTGGGCGTCGTTGAAGTGGGCCGGCACGGTGATGACGGCCTGGGTCACGGGCTCGCCGAAGAACGACTCGGCGCAGGACTTGAGGTAGCCGAGGACCATGGCCGAGATCTCGGGCGGGCTGAGGGTCTTGTCCCCGAGGGCGACGGCGACGTCGCCGTTGGCCGCTTCCGTCAGCTTGTACGGCAGCCGGGTCATGGCTTCCTGGACCTGAGCCGAATCCAGCTTCTGGCCGATGAGGCGCTTGACGGCGTAGAAGGTGTTGGCCGGATTGGTGACGGCCTGGCGGAGGGCCAAGGTGCCGACCAGGCGCTCCCCCGATCCCGTGAAGGACACGACGGACGGGGTCGTCGGCAGGCCTTCGAGGTTGGGGATGACGACCGGCCGCCCCCCCTCGAGATAGGCGACGCAGGAGTTGGTCGTGCCGAGGTCGATGCCGATCACGCGTCCCATGGCTACTGCCCTTTCTTCGGGACGAGGACCCTGACCAGCGTCGGGCGGAGGAGCCTGTCATGGAGCATGTAGCCCTTCTGGAGCTCCTCGGAGACGATCGGCTCCCGGACCTCGTCGGATTCGGCGACGGACATGGCGTGCTGGAAATTGGGATCGAAGGCCTTATCTTTGAGCTCGATCGCCCGGACGCCGTGGCGGGCGAGAAGGCTCTGGAACATCCGCAGGATGAGCTCGACGCCCTCGCGGAACGTCTTGCCGTCGGTCTCGGCCGGAGCGCTCTGCAGCGCCCGCTCGAAGTTGTCGCCGACGTCAAGGAGCTCGCTCAGGAGGCCGCTCAGAGCGTATTGCTGGAACTCGGCCTTCTCCCGCTCGAATCGCTTGCGCAGGTTCTCCATGTCCGCCAGGCGGCGGAGGTGGGCGTCCTTGAGGTCATCGAGCTCCTTCTTGAGGCTCTTGATCTCGGCGTCCTTTTTCTTGAGCTTCTCTTTGACGTGCCGGCTGTTCTCGGCGGCCTTGTCCTCGGCCTCCTTCTCTTTTTTTTCGGGGGTGGGCCGCTCCGGCGCCCCGCCGGGCGCTTCGGCCTGATCCTCGGGGATGAACTCGATCTCGTCGGCCTTGTCTTTTTCGTCCGTCATAGGCTGACCTCTCTGCCGAAGACCGTGATCGCCAGGCTGACGCGCTTGGCCATGCGGTCGACGAGCGGGATGATCTTCTCATAGGGGATGCGCTTGGGTCCGATGACGCCCAGCGTGCCCAGCACCTGGTTGCTATAGCCGTAATGGGAGAGGACGAGGGAGCAGTCCTCGACGTTCGGGAGGTTGGCCTCCGAGCCGATGAGGACCTTGACCCGGTCGAGGCTGACGAAATCCGAGAGCAGCCTGACCAGGGCGGCCTTCTCCTCGAAGCTCCGGAAAAGCAGGCGGAGCTTGTCGAGGTCCGAGAGCCCGCCCTTGCCCAGTAGGCGCGACGTGCCCTCAAGGAAGATGCGCTCCTCCCCTACCTTGTCGACCGCCGCTTTCAGGAGAGTCAGGAGGTTGTCGAGCGTATCCTCGTATTTCGCCCGATACTTGGGCAGCTCGCGGACAAGGGCCTCCTGGGCGGCGAGGATGGTCTTGCCGCGAAAACTCTGGTTGACATACTGTGAGGCCCGGTCGAGATCCGCCTGGGTCAGCGGCACCGCGGATTCGAGGGTCTCCGTCAACACCATGTGGAAGGGCGTCACCAGGATGATGAGGATGCGGCGGTCCGAGATCTTGATGAAGCGCAGGTGCTCGAACGGCAGGCGGAAAAGGCGCGGCGAGATGACAAAGCCGAGGGCGTCGGAGGAATCGGCCAGGATGCGGCACGCCTGGAGCAGCAGGGAGTCGAAGTCGGCCGTGCGGTGAGGGAACTCCTCCTGGATGAGCGGCGGGCCCTCCTCCGGCAGGGCCTTCTCGACCACGACGCGGCCGACATAGTGGCGGAGGCCCTTATCGGTCGGGACCCGCCCGGCGGAAGTGTGCGGCTGCGACAGGTAGCCGAGGGCCTCGAGCTTGACCATGATGTTGCGCAGGGTGGCCGGCGAAGCGGCGACGCGCCGGGTCTGGCAGATCGCCCCCGAGCTCACGGGCCGGCCGTGGCGCACGAAGCTCTCGACGATCAGGTTCAGGACCTTCCGGTCCTTGTCGCGCAGCACAGACTTAACCATAGCTCTCCAGAAGATTTTTTATAGCATCAACAGGCCCGGGTGTCAAATGACTGTGAGTCAGAGACCTGCGTGTCAGGAGATTCTAATTCCCGCATATCCAACGACTTGCGAATAATCGCCGGACGCATCTCCGGATGTTTGGTAGCGGATGAGATCGGCTTTCGCGGCGCCGAGGCCGCAGGCAGCGACGAGCGCGGCGGCCGTCGGCTGGAAGCCGCACATCGAGATCCGCTCCGCGACGACCGTATCAAAGAGCCCCTGCGGGTCGAGTTCGAGCACGTTGCGGATGGCCGCCATGTCCTTCTTTTCGGCGGTCTTCTGGCTGACATAGTGGCTCATATCGGAGCTGGCAACGATGAGGATCCCCCTGCCGTCGTCGCGGATCGCCTGCGCCAGGGCCTGCCCCAGCTTCTCCAGGTCGGCGAATTCCGCCAGGTGCGAGACGGCGATGGGCACGATGGCGGCGTCGGGACGGAAGTACTGAATGAACGGCAGCTCAACCTCGAGCGAATGCTCCGCCAGGTGGGCCGCCTCGTCCTCCTCGACGAGCGGGCTTCCGGCGGCGATCCGGGCCGCCAGCCTCTCGTCGACCGGGCTCTCGCCGAGCGGCGTCAGCCAGCTCCCCCGGGCCTGGATGGCGAACAGGGGTTCGATGCCGCGGTGCGACGGGCCGAGGAGGACACAGGTCCCGGGGATCAGGACCGAGGAAAAGACCGCCCCGGCCACCGGACCCGAATAGACGTAGCCGGCGTGGGGGGCGACCACGGCGACGGCCTTTTGAGGGGACGACTTCGGATCGACGAGGGACTGGATCGTTTCCCGCAGCCGGTCGCGGCCCGAAGGATAGAACTGCCCCGCCACCGAGGGTTTGCGAGTCATGGCCGCCACCTCCAGCCGGCGTGCGCCGGCTCACGGGATCCCCCGCCGGGATCTCCCGCTTTCAACATAGGCGCGGGGCCGGCCGATGTCAATCGGGCCTAGAGGATCTGCCGCTTCTCTTCGAACCGGACGCCGAGCTTTTCGAGCTCCTCGAGGATGGGCCCATAGATCTCGGGCTGGACGGGGACCTGGACGCCTTTCAGGCCGATCCGGCCCTCGAGGATCAGACGGGCCCCGATCGCCGCCGGCAGGCCGACGGTCCGCGACATCGAACTGTCGCCATGCGGGACGCCGTAATCGATGAGCGTCGAGACGATGCGCTCGGTCCGGCCGCCGGTCCGGGCCAGGAACTCGTGCTGAAGGACGACCATGTCCCGCTCGCCCGGCGCGTAGCTCATCCGGTCGATCATCAGGGCGGTCAGGTTGTCGATCGCTGAGGCCTTTGGCGCCGGGAGCGGCCTGTTCTCGAAGAGTCCCAGCCACTCCAGCCGGGACAGGATGGCCGATCCCGCCGGAAGCCCGAGCCGCGCGGCGACCCCGGCCTTGAGATCGGCGCCTGGGGCGGCCTGAGCGAATTGTCTCATGAGCCCGCTCCAGGTTTCACCGGTCCGGTCCTTGGCCGCTTCGTCGAGCAGCCCCAGCTCGACCATCCCCCGCAGGGTCTCGCACCAGCCCGGATAGCGGAGCGTTCCGCGGAAGACCGTCCGGGCCTCGGGGATGCCGTAGGCCTCGCGATACATGACCGAATCCCGGTTGGGATATCCCTCGAAGAGTCCCAATCCGGGGATGCCGATCGTCTCCGGCCGGGCAAAAAGGTCCGCTTCGGGGATGGTCACGATCCGGCCGTCCTTGAGGAACTGGGCCGAGTTCTTGGAGGCCAGCAACACTCCGCGGGGGCTCCAGGAGAATTTATAGCCGAAGGGATTGGTGTTGGCCTCGGGCGCCGGCAAGCCGCCGCACCAGGACGTGAAGGCCAGGATCTGGCCGCCGGCATCGTGGACCTCGTGGATGACCCGCATGGCCTCCATGTGGTCGATGCCAGGATCGAGGCCGACCTCGTTGAGCAGGGTCACCCCTTTTGCCTTGGCCCGCGCATCGAGCGCCTGCATCGCCGGCTTGACGTAGGACGCGGTAACCACAGACACGCCCCTCTCGACGGCCAGTTCGGCGACGACCGGGTGGAACGTGTAGGGGACCATGCTGACCACAAGGTCGGCCCGGGCGATGGCCGCGCCCAGGGCGGCCCGGTCGGCGATATCGAGGACCGCGGCCTCGCCGCGCGGGTGGCCGCCGACGATCCTCGCGGAGCGGCCGGCTTCGACGTCGGCGACCGTAACATGGAAATCCGGCTGTTCGAGAAGGTAGTTGACGAGCGGCTTGGCCACCAAGCCGGCCCCCAAAACGAGTACTTTCTTCATGGGCGACTCCCTCCGCGGACGACGGGTCAGCGGACGTGTTCGGCGAGATACGCGTAGTCAGGCGTGAGCCCGCCTCGATAGACGATGACGGCCCGGCGCAGGACATCGGGCAGGCCGCACTCCGCAAAAGGCTTGTCGAAGCGCGCCTGGACCAGGGCCGGGATGTGGTCCTTCAGCTTGCCGCTGAAATAGGTCGACGACTCGAGCGGCAGCTCGGCCGGGAGATTGTAGACGGCCAGGACGACGGGCCCGCGGCCCTTGAAGCCCATCACGGCCTTGTCCTCGAACGGGTCGTAGACATAGACCGGATCGGCCGAACCGGTGGCCTGGACCGTGCTCTCGATCGAGCCGTTGATGTCGCAGGTGATGTCGCCGATGACGCGGAGACGCGCCTTCTCCGGCCCGCCGTAGAGCTTTTTGAGGAAGGGCTTGGTGATGTATTTGGGGAACTTCGGGGTCCAATAGATGCCGTTGACGATGGCCGTCATGTACGGCACGAAGTCCTCGGTGACGGAGCGGTAAGCCTCGGGATGATGATAGAAGTCCTGGAGATCAAAGGGCCGTCCGGGATCGACCGGCCGGACCATGTCCTCCTCGTGGAAAACGGCTTTGTAGAGGTTCTTGTGTTCCTTTGGCCCGTCCTTGAAGAGAGCGGGGATGTCGGCCGGGCGGATGGTCTCGACCGGCAGGATGTCGAAAACCTCCTGGGCCCCCTCGGAGACGTGGCCGTAGCCGAGGAAGCCGAAGACGATCGGGCCGAGCTCGCGGGGCGGGCCTTGTTTGGCCAGCTTCCAGGCCAGCTTTCCGACTTCTTCCTTGGCTTCGACGAGGCTCTTGTAGGTATGCGTTTCCCGGAGGACCGTGAAGGGGTTGGCGAGGCCCTCGACCTCGAGCCGCCGGCCCAGGGCCCAGAGCGTGTCGATCATGCCGGCGTGGCCGGCGTAGTTCCCGAAGTAGAGGACGCGGCGGCCCTTGTCGTCGACCATCTTCTCATAGTCGATGACGGTGCACCCTTGGTCCATCATCTTCTTGAGCATGGGCATGTTCTGGGGCTGGCCCTTGGCCGTATGGGAGAAGAACAGGTAGGTCTTGCCCTTCTCGATGAGCTCGATCGGGATCTCCTTAAGCGCCAGGACGATCGGACAGGGCGAGAGCCCCTCTTCGACGGGGATGCCGCTGAGGCGATAATCGTCGTCGGTAAAGATCCGGATCGTCGAGGGTTGGATCCGGAACTCGATCGGGTAGCGGTCGGCAAGCTCCCGGGCGTGGGCGGGGATGAGCGGGACGCGCTTTTCCCACTTATTGATGTCCTCTCTGCGGATTCCGAGCTTGGTGTTCATTTTTGGAGTGCCTCTGTCCCGGAAATTATGAGGGGGCATTATGTCACAACCGCCCTCCCCTGTTCAAGGGTTGACCTCCTCGGCGGCAACGGCTAAGATGGGCGGGATGATCCGGTTCCACAACACCCTGGCCGGCCGGGTCGAGGACTTTGTCCCGACCGAGCCGGGCCGGGTCACACTCTACACCTGCGGCCCGACGGTCTACAATTTTCCCCATATCGGGAACTGGCGCGCCTACGTCTTCGAGGACCTCCTGCGGCGCTATCTCACCTTCCGCGGTTTCGAGGTCGTCCACGTCATGAACATCACCGACGTCGATGACAAGACGATCAAGGGGGCCCACGACCGGGGCATCAGCCTCGACGCCTATACCCAGCCGTTCATCGAGGCCTTCGGCCGGGAGCGCGACACCCTGGGCATCCTGCCCGCCCGCCACTATCCCCGGGCCACGGCCCACGTCCCCGAGATGGTCGCGCTCATCCAGGTCCTCCTCGAGAAGGGCATCGCCTACAGGAAGGACAGCTCGATCTATTTCGCCATCGACAAGTTCCCCGCCTACGGCCGGCTGTCCAAGATCAACCTCGAGGACCGGCGGCCCGGCGCCCGCGGCGACGCCGACGAATATGAGAAGGAGAGCGTCCACGACTTCGCCCTCTGGAAGGCCCCCAAGGAGGGAGAGCCGTTTTGGGAGACGGCGATCGGCCCGGGGCGTCCGGGCTGGCATATCGAGTGCTCGGCCATGAGCGCCAAGTATCTCGGCCAGCCGTTCGACATCCATTGCGGCGGCGTCGACAACATCTTCCCCCACCACGAGAACGAGATCGCCCAGTCCGAGGCGGCGAGCGGCGTCCCTCTGGCCCATTATTGGCTCCACTGCCACCACCTCATCGTGGACGGCCAGAAGATGGCCAAGTCCAAGGGCAACGTCTATCGCGTCGCCGACATCCTGGCCAAGGGCTACGACGCCCTCGACCTGCGCTATCTGCTGCTTTCAACACACTACCGGAAGATGCTCAATTTCACCTTCGAGACCCTGGACCAGGCCCGGACGGCCCGCCAGAGGATCGGCGATTTTCTCGGCGCCCTCAAAGACGTCCAAGCGGCAACCGCAGGAACAAGGTCCGTCGAACCTCTCATCACCGAGGCCAGGAGGGACTTCGCCGAAGGCCTCGACGACGATCTCAACATTGCGGAGGGCCTGGCGGCCGTGTTTACTTTGATCAAGAACGTGAATCCCCTGCTTGTTGAGGGCCAGGTCTCGCGAACGGACGCTGAGAGGCTCACGTCCTATTTTGCCGAGATCGACGGAGTTCTTGCCATAAGGCCCTCCCCGACCGTTCGAGCGTCGGGCAGGATTGTCGCTAATACCGGAGCCATCGCGTCAGGTGAGGTCTTCGGGGCGCCCGATGCGGAAAAACGCCTTGAAGCCGAGGTCGAAGCTCTGATCGACGCCCGCCAGAAGGCTCGGGCGGCCAAAGACTTCCCGAGGGCCGACGAGATCCGGCGCGAGCTCCTGGCAATGGGCCTCATCCTCGAGGACACCAAGGACGGGGTACGCTGGAAAAAGGCCGGCCCGCCCAAGGCCTGAGCCTGGCGCGCCTCAGAGCCAGACCCATCATGCCGCCCCGCCAACCGACCGCCGCCGTCGGGCACTCGGGCGAGGACATCGCCTGCCGCTATCTCGAGAAGAAGGGCTACGAGATCATCGTCCGGGGTTTTCGCCTATTCCGCGGCGAGATCGACATCATCGCCCGTGACGGGGCAACGCTGGTCTTCGTGGAGGTCAAGGCCCGGACCGACGAATCCCACGGCCGGCCCGAGGAGGCCGTGACGCCGGGCAAGCAGCGGCAGATCCGGCGTATCGCCCAGGGCTATCTCGTCGACCACCCCTCCCCCGGCGTCGGCTGCCGCTTCGACGTCATTGCTATCCTCTTGCGGGGTCCCGGGGACCACCGCCTCGAGCATTTCGTCGACGCGTTTTAAAAGGCGTAGGCGAAGCCAACCCGCAGATTCCGGCCCGGCTCGAACATCGCATCCGGATCAGCCCTGGCGATATAGGTCGCGTTGAAGACGTTCGATAGGGTTGCGAAGAGATCCACCCCTCGCCAGAGATAGCCGGCCTTCAGATTGACGAGTTCCGACGAGGCGACGGCGATCTCCGCCGGTCCGGGGTCGTTCTTGGCCGCGCTGAAGGTCGCGTTGAGCTCGGCCGAAAACCTCCCCCTCCAGTACCTGGTCCCGGCAAAGACACGGAACGGCGGGACGTCGTTCAGCGGGTCGCCGGCGGCCAGGCTCCGGCCGCGGATGACCGCCAGGTTGCCGAAGACCTTCCAGCCCGGCCGAAGGAAGGCCTCGGCTTCGAACTCGACGCCGCGCATCAGCCCCCTCTCGATGTTGCCGTAGGTGTAGGTCGTGGGGTCGGTCCGGAAGCGTTCGATCATGTCCTCGATGAGATAGCGGAAGGCGTAGACGCCGAAGAAATAGCGCTTGCCGGGAAGCCGGAGCCCGGCGTCGAGATTGAAGCTGCTTTCGGGCTTGAGCCCCGGCTGACCGACGATGAAACCGCGGCCGCTGATGCCGGTGTAGTATTTCTCGTTGATGCTGGCCAGCCGGTAGGCCCGGGAAACGTTGACGAAGGCCCTCATCTCCCCGGCCAGCCGATAGGAGACGGCCAGAAAACCCGTCGGCTGACGGTCGCTGGTCACGATCGGGAGGACCTCGGGAATGGAGATCTCGTCCGGAGAGGGTGTGGCCCTCATGCGCAGCAGGTCGTATCGCGCCCCGCCCAGGATATCAAGATGCCGGATGCCGGTGTAGTCCGCGGACAAGAAGAATCCCAGGTCGCCGCGGCTGGCCGTCCCATAGGGATATTCTCTGACGATGCCGGAAACGCCGGCGAATTCGTCATAGGACGTGTAGGAATTGAAGGCGTGCGCCCCGGCCCGGCCGAAATAGTCCACTCCCCCCTCGAGACGCAGGGACTCGTCGACTTTTTTGGAATAGGACGCCTGGGCGCCGTACTCGGTGCTGTCGGTCTTGGCGTACGACTCCTTGGTCAGGACGCCATCGTAAGTGTCGGTCAGGGTCTCGAGGAAATTGGGATTGGCGAAGACGTGAAAGAGGAGCTCCCCGTCCCGGCCCACGTTCTTTTCCCGCCAGTGAAACTGAATGAGGTTCTGGTTCTCGCGGGGGTACCAGGTTGGCTTGGTTGAGGCCGTCGTGCTCGGCTTGCCGATATCCGTGCCTCGCGCCGCGAGCAGCGAAATGCCGATCTCGCGCTTGTCCGTCCGATGGGCGGCCTTGGCTAGGAGGCTGCCCTGGGTGAACTGGGATTGGAGGACCTTCGTTCCGCCCGGGATCCGGTAAAGACCCGCATCGTCCCTGTGGAACGACAGAGAGAACGCCCAGGGTCCCGCCGAGCCTTCTAATCCCAGGCCGACCCGATTCTCGCCGTTGATGCTGCCGTGCCCGGCGCTCAGCCGGCCGTGGATCCCGGGCTCGAAGGCGGGCCTCCGGGTCAGGATCTGGATGACGCCGCCGATCGCGTCGGAGCCATAGAAGACGGACGATGCGCTGCGCAGGACTTCGATCCGGTCGATGTCGTCGGGGTTGACGAAGGACGCGTTGGGGCCGGTCCGCCGGTCGCTTTCGAGACGCGCGCCATCGACGAGGTAGAGGACCCGCCGCCGGGCCAGGCCCCGGACCGAGGGCACGAGCGAGAAGCCGGCCGTGCCGAGCCCGCCGACGCCCGGGACGTTCTGCAGGCCATCGTTGATGTTCGGGGCCATCTCCTCTGAAAGGGCCGTCCCTGAAACGACCGTGCTCGCCGCAGGGACCTGGATGGCCGGCTCGGGATAGCGCATGGCCGTGACCACGACCTCCTTGGTTTGAGGGATGAGCGGCGACAGGACGAGCGTCAGCGGCTTTCTGAGGTCGCGGGCGGTGATCTCGAATTCGCGCTCGAGGTACTCCGGATGGGTGACCTCGAGAACGTAGCGGCCGGCGTCGGGAAGGTCGAGGACGAACCGCCCTTGCGCATCGGTCTCGGCCTTGGCTCCGCTCGAGCGGTGCAGGACGACGGCCCCGGCCACGGGGTCCTCCGCGGCGCCCACGACACGGCCGCTGATCTCGGCGGAGAACGCGGCGCCGGCGAAAAGACATCCCATGGAAAGGCCCAGGAACAGGCTTCGGCGCATAAGAACCTCCGAGATCAATTAGACCCGACCGGCCGGGGATTTCTTCCCTAGCCCGTGAGAGACGCACGGCGGGGCCGGGACCTCTTCTTCACGCGCGAAGGGTCCGCCGACGAGCGGGCGAGCGCCGCGACGGTCCGGCCCAGAACCGGATGGACGAACCGGGGCGCGATCTCGCCGAGCGGCGCCAGCACGAAATTCCTGAGATGGAGCCGCGGGTGCGGGATGACCAGCCGGGGCGCTTCGAGGATAAGACGGCCGGCCGCAAGGATATCGATGTCGATCACGCGCGGTCCCTTGGCCACGGACGGGAGCCTCTTCATTTCGGCCTCGATCCCCTTTGCCAGACCGAGAAGGGCGGACGGATCCCGATCCGACCGGACCTCGAGGACCTGGTTGAGGAACCAGGGCTGGTCGGCAAGATCCACCGGCTCCGTTTCATAGATCGAGGACATCTTCAGGATCCTGACGCCTTTTTTCTCGAGAAGCCGCCGGGCCCGGGCCAGATTCGCGCCGCGGCGCCCGAGGTTGCTGCCCAATCCCAGGAAATAGACCATCGCTCGTCCTTCGCGATCATTCTAACGGACGCCCGGGCGGGTTGCAATTCCGGCGGTCTTCGTTTAGTATGCCATTTCACGGCCTGAGGCCGCGGCAATCCCGGATACGGAGCGGACCATGAACAAGCTCATCTTCCTCGACAACGGGGCGACGTCCTACCCCAAGCCCGAGGAGGTCTACCAGTACATGGATTATTTCTACCGGAACTTCGGCGTCAATCCGGGGCGTTCCGGCTACGACCTCTGCATGGAGGCCGGCCTCGTCGTCGAAGAGACCCGGGCGCTCCTAACCGGGTTCTTCCACGGCACGGACCCGAACCGGCTCTGCTTCGGCTACAACTCGACCGACGCCCTCAACCTCGCCATCTCCGGCCTGCTCCGCCCCGGCGACCACGCCATCACCACGACGCTCGAGCACAACTCCGTCCTCCGCCCGCTCTATCATCTGTCGCTGCAGGGCGTCGAGGTCGACTACGTACCGTTCGACGGGCGCGGCTTCGTCGATCCGGCCGAGATCCGCAAGCGGTTCCGGCCCAACACGCGCCTGGTCGTCGTCAATCACGCCTCGAACGTCATCGGCACCGTCCAGCCGATCGCCGCGATCGGGCGGCTCTGCCGCGAGGCCGGCATCCCCTTCGCCATCGACGCCTCCCAATCGGCCGGCAAGGTGCCCATCGACATGGAGGCCCAGGGCCTCGATGTCGTGGCCTTCACCGGCCACAAATCCCTCCTGGGGCCGACCGGCATCGGCGGGCTGTATGTCCGCGAAGGCGTCGAGATCCGGATCACCCGCGCCGGCGGCACGGGCGTCCGCTCGGCCGTCCGGACGCATCTCGAGGAGTATCCCTACCGACTCGAATACGGCACGCCCAACGTCCTGGGCATCGCCGGCCTCAAGGCGGGGGTCACGTGGGTCACGCAGAAGGGCCTGGCAGCGGTCCACGCCGAGGAGATGCGCCTGGCCGCCCTTCTCCTCGATGGCCTGCGGGCCATCCCCCGGGTCCGGCTCTATTGCCTCGACGGCCTGGACAACCACATCGCCGTGCTGGCCTTCAACATCGAGGGGATGGACGCCGCGGACGTCGGGACCATGCTCGACGTCGATTTCGGCATCGCCTGCCGGACGGGGCTGCACTGCGCGCCCCGCGTCCACGAACAGCTCGGCACGGACAAGATCCACGGCGCGGTCCGCTTCGGCATCGGCCCCTTCAACACGGAGGAGCACATCGGCAAGGCCATCGAGGCCGTGGGCAGGATCGCCGCGATCTCAGCAAAAAAGCGCTAAGACGCCAGCCTTGGTTCTTCTGGTTTCTAGGGATAAACCCGGCGTCTTGACAAATGGCCCAGGCTAGCCTGGGCCTTGCACGAGTCGAGGCGGCCTACCCGGAGCGGCCTCTTGGCAGCGGAGGCCCAGAGGCGTAGCGGAGAAACACGGAGCTGCGCCTCTGGTAGATATCTGGAACAAAGAGCCTTTTTCAAGGGCCGGATCGACTCGCCCGAAGGGTCAAAACGCCGGTCTAAGGTCTTCTGGTTCTTAGGAAAAACCCGGCGTTTTGATGAAGGGCCCAGGCTAAACGCAGCCGTCGGGCTTGGGGAGCCCGGCGACCTTGCAGGCGCCCTTGGCCGGCCCGGAGGGGAACAGATCGTAGATCTTCATCAGCGGAAAGCCCGTGGCCTGGCACATCTTCCGGACCATCGGGGCGAGCTTCTTGTCCAAATAGTACTCGCGGATATAGCGGATGACCGCCCAGTGCTCGGGGGTCAGCTCGGCCAACCCTTCTTCAACCCGGGCCAGGTGCTTGGCCATCTCCTCGGTCCACTCCTCGGGGCGGACGAGGAAGCCCTCCTCGTTGACCTCGACCGGACGTCCTTCGCTCTCAACGAATGGCATGATGATCTCCTCTAAGCCTTGCGCCGGGGCGGAACGATCAGGGCATTGGAAACGAGCTCCAGGACCTGGACGACCTTCATCGGGATCTGATAGTGCTTGATGACGTCGTTCAGTCCGTCGACGCAGTTATGGCACATCGTGCAGACGAGCTTGGCGCCGGTCGCCCGCAGCTGGTCGGCCTTGATCTTCGCCGACTCGAGCCGGAGCGGCCGGTATTCGGCCATCGACAGGAGGCCGCCGCCGCCCGTGCAGCAGAAGTTCTCCCGGCGGTTGGGGTGCATTTCGCGGAAATCCGCGCAGACCCGTCGCAGGACCTCCCGCGGCTCCTCGACGAGGTCGCCCGAACGGGCGATGTTGCAGGAGTCGTGGAAGGTCACCGGCTCGGCGTTCCGGGAGGGGTCCACGTCAATCCGCCCCTCCTCGAGGTAGCGTTTCAGGGTGACCACGACCGATTCCGTGGGCCGCTTCTGGTCGTAGCCCGCCCAGTCGTAGCCCTCCCAGCGCGTCGACCGGTAGCCGTGGCCGCACTCCGAGATGACGATCCGCTTCGCCCGGAGCCGGTCGGCCGCCTCGTAAACGTTGCGGGCGACGTAGGCGCCGAGGCGGTCGTCGCCCGAGAACAGCCCGAAATTGGTCTGGTCCCAGCCCCATTTCGGCATGGTCCAGGACTCGCCGGCGACGTGGAAGATTTTTGCGGCGTAGGCGATCGAGCGGGGATCGAACTTGATCTCGCGGGGATTGATCGTGTAGAGGACGTCGCAGTCGGGCTTGTCGACCGGGATCTCGACCGCCTCGGTCCCCAGCTCCGTCCGGACCTCGTCGCGCATCCAAGCCAGTGTTTCCAGATAGTCGTCCTCCGTAACCGCCATCTGGTTGCCCGTCTCCCATTGGTCGCGGCTGACATTGAATACGCCCTCGGGGACGATGCCGAGCTCCGTGAGGAGGCCGCGGGTGAACCGCACGAGCAGGCCCGTATCGACGCCCATGGGACAGTTGTAGGTGCAACGGCGGCAGGCGCTGCAGCTGCCGAAGACAATGTTTTTGAGGCGGTTGAGGTCTTCGTCCCCCTCGGGCGCGGCCGCCTTGACCCACCAGGGCGCGATGCGTCCGGTCCAATCGACGTAGCGCTTGAAGATCTTGCGGATCTGATCGGCCTTCCAAACCGGAGTCATCGTCGGATCGTCGGGGTGGGTCAGGAAATAGTGGCATGATTCGGCGCACAGGCCGCAGTGGACGCAGGCGGTCATCGAGACGGCCAGAGGCCGCGAGATGCGGCCCGCCAGGAGGGCCAGGAAACGGCCGACGTTGTCCCCGGCCTCATAGGTCATGAGCCGCCCGTCCTCGACCGAGGGCAGGCGGTCCTCCTTGGCCTTGGCCTGGGTCCGCGTGTCGAGCGGCGAATCGACGACCGCGGACGGGACCTTCCTGCGGCGCGTCACGCGGGCTCCTTGGCCTTGACGGCCGGCGGCAGGGCGCCGCGGTGCCCGAGCGACCGGCCGAGGTAGTAACGGGTGAAGGGATAGTAGAGATAGTGGCAGATCTTCGAGAACGGCACGTAGACGAGGAAAAAGGCCGTCAGCCCGAAATAGGCGATGAGCGGCGCCTCTCCCTGCTCCGGCCGGTTCGGCATGGCCAGAACGGCGGCCGCGAACCAGACGATGAGCAGGGCGAGGGCGAAATAGTCGTCGGGCGAGCTGACCGTCCGCAGCACGGGGTTCGTCAGGCGCCGACCCATCCGGATCAGACCGACGACGAAAGCCGCGCCCACGACGGCCCGGAACAGGCGGACGAGGACGGCGTGCCGGAAAAGGCCTGGCGCGTAGGGGATGATGAACGTCCCGGCGATGGCCGCCGCGACGCCGAGATGGAAGATCACGAACTGGGCATAGAAGAAGGGGCGCTTCCGGGTGGATTCCATGGCCCCGGGCATGGCGATGTTCATCAGGGAATAGCCGGCTCCCGCCCGTTCGTCCCCGGCGGCAAAGGTCCGGTCGCGCCGCGTCTTGAACCGGAAGATCCAGGCCAGGCGGACGACATAGACCACGGCCATGAAGGAGAGGGCCGCGATCTGGACCTCGTTCTCGAATAACCTTAACAGGGCGCTCATGATCGGATCTTCGGCCTGGCCGAAGTCGAATATTATAGCAGAGAGGGAGCTATCCGAAAACACCCGGGAACGGGAGGAGGGGGCCCGAGTCCGCTCCACGTCCTACGGGCGCGGGACGCCGCAGAACGTGACGATCAGGCGGGATCCCCCGGCCAAGGGCGTCACCTTGACAAGGAAGTCCCGGCCGCCGATCTCCGCCTCGGCCGTGGCGTCCTTCCCCGATCCCCTCGCCTGGCGCACGGCCTCGGCCGCCGCAGAGCTCCGAAGGACCTCCCAGAAATGGCGCCCTTCGGGGGCCTCGCCGCCCGCCAGGCGCCGGAAGGCCTCGTTCGAGATCAGGATCCGGGACTTGTCATCGATGACGCAAAGGCCTTCCTGGACCGAGGCTAATATGCTCCGGATCTCCTCGTCCTGCCGGCTGACCTCGCCGAACATGTCCTTGAGCCGCGTGGTCATGGCGTTGAAGCTCTGGCCGAAGGCGCGGAAGACGCCTGAACGGCGGGTCGATACGGCCGCCTCGAAATCGCCTCCGGCCACCCGGCGCGAGGCGTCGATGACCTCACGGACGGGCGACTCCACGGACCGCGTCAGGAAAAAGGCCAGGATAAGGGCGACGACCGTGGCCAAGGCCAGGACCCTCAAGAGGTCGGCGCGCAGCGCGCCCATCAGGGTCTCGAAGTCTTTCATGTAGGAGCTGAGCCGGAGGGCGCCGACGATGTCCCCGCCGGACCTGAGCGGCACGCTCAGGTACATCATCTCGGTCCCGAGCGTCGAGCTCCGGCGGATGGACATCGTCGTCTCGCCCCGGAGCGAGGCTTGGATCTCGGGACGCAAAAGATGATTTTCCATGTCCCGGGGCTCACGCTCCGAGTCGGCGAGGACGTTGCCGTCCCGGTCGATGACCGTGATCCGGGTCGCCGTCTCGCGTCCGTACGCGTGGACGAGCCCGGACAGGTCGCCGGCGCCTGACCCGGTCAGGAACGGGATGACCTGGGCCTCGAGGACGACGGCCATATGGGTCAGGCTGGCCGATCGTTCCTCGACGTGATGCCGCCGCATCGCCCGCGGGGCGAAGAACTCGACCCCGGCCACGAGGAGCGCGATCACGGCCGCATAGCCCAGGAAGATCCTCAGGAAGAGCGATTTCTTCATCATCGCCGGCGGTATTATAAACGAATCGCCGGGCTTTGACAGCGTTTTTTGAGTATAATGGCCGCAAACGCGCCGGGAGGAACATCATGGAAAGAACCGCCTTGGTCTTGGCTGTCTTGGCCCTGGGATTCGCCGCCGCCGCCCAACCGCGGTTCGAGAAAGATGTCATCCCGACGTCCAAGGGAGACCTCGAGATCACCTTTCTGGGACACGCCTCGCTCATGATGGCCTTCGACGGCCTCTCGATCCAGATCGATCCCTACGGCGAGGCGGCCGATTATGCCTCGCTCCCCAAGGCCGACCTTGTCCTCATCACCCACGAGCATTTCGACCACATGGATCTCAAGGCCCTCAAGGAGGTCGCGAAGAAGGACGCCGTTATCGTGGCCTCGAAGTCCTGCGCCTCGAAGCTCCCGGGCGCGGTCATCATGGGGAACGGCGAGACGAAGACCGTCCGCGGGCTTTCCATCGAAACGATCCCCGCCTACAACATCGACCATAAGCGCTCCGACGGCCAGCCCTTCCACCCCAGGGGCAGCGGCAACGGCTACATCGTCGCGTTCGGCGGGAAAAGGGTCTATATCGCCGGAGACACCGAGAACACCCCGGAGATGAAGGCCCTGCGCTCGATCGACATCGCGTTCCTGCCCATGAACCTGCCCTACACGATGAGCCCCGAACAGGTCGCGGACGCGGCCACGGCCTTCCGGCCGAAGATCCTCTATCCCTATCACACCGGTGACACGGACACCGGCCGGCTGGTCAAGCTCCTGCAGGGCGAGAAAGAGATCGAGGTCCGGATCCGAAAGATGAGCTGAGGCCCGTCCGGGTCAATCGCCGGCGCAGGCTTTGAGGCCGGAGAGCCGGCCTTCCTCGATATGGTGCTTGATCGTCTTGCCCTTGACCATGTAGATGACGTCCTCGCCGACGTTGGTGGCATGGTCGGCGATGCGCTCGAGGTGGCGCCCGACGAGGATGAGGTCGACGGCCCGGGAGATCGTGCCCGGGTCCTGCATCATGTAGGTCAAGAGCTCCCGGAAGACCTGGTCGTTGAGCTGATCGACCTGGTCGTCCCGCAGACAGACATCGCGGGCCAGGACGTCGTCCCCCTGGATGAAGGCGTTGAGGGCGTCGCGGACCATCGCCTGGGCCAGCTCGGCCATGCGCGGGATATCGATGAGGGGCTTGAGCTCCGGCTGCTTGAGGAGGTCCTGGGTGCGCTCGGCGATGTTTACCGCCAGGTCGCCGATGCGCTCGAGGTCGCTCGAGATCTTCATGGCCGAGGTGATGAAGCGCAGGTCGGTGGCCAGGGGCTGGCGCAGGGCGAGAAGCCGCATGCACATCCCGTCGATCTCGATGTCGAGCAGGTTGACGGCCTCCTCGCGCTCGAGGACCTGGCAGGCCAGCTTCTCTTCGCGGTCCTTGAGGGCGCGGACGGCGAGAACGATCTGCTCCTCGGCCCGGGCGGCCATCTCCAGGAGCTTCTCCTTGAGGGATTTGAGCTCTTCGTCGAACGGGCGTTCCATCTTGGCCACGGCGTCCCCTCCGGGCGGTCGGCGACGGGATCGGAAAAATGGCTCCTCGGGCAGGACTCGAACCTGCAACCTAGTGGTTACAAGCGCCCCGAAATTTCTTCCGGGCTTGGACTATCTCTTCACCCGCCCCGATAAGGGGTGAGGGTGCCGGGCGCTTCCCGCGGCCGAAACCGCGGTACGAGCGATGCTCTAGTCTCTGCACCTTCCCCATCCCGCCGGGATGGGGCTTGGCTCAGGATTACCCGTCTTCGCGCCGGCGAAGGGAGGGCTTCCCTGAATTCACCCGGTTTTTCATCCACGATTTCTCGTGGAAGCTGCGAATAACACAGCCACCCGCTCTGCCGATTGAGCTACCGAGGAGCAGGCTGGCGCAATATAGCACGCAGGCCCCAAAAAAGCAAGGGCTAAGAGGCTGTTGTCAAGCCAACGTGATTTGTTCCGGTTTCCACCAACGTGAACTGTTCCGCTTTGCTCATCGACAGATCCGTTCTAGGGAGCTGTTGTGATGGAGACTC